>JAABUL010000691.1_pt1 | contig 70834 bp, 128 predicted proteins | sample 5559151 | NCBI WGS metagenome assembly JAABUL01 (sample SAMN10711876, study PRJNA513368) | rock metagenome | isolation source: Antarctica rocks | place: Antarctica: Victoria Land, Pudding Butte sud | reverse complement strand
CAACCTGTGCTCTTAGCGAAGTGTCAGACTTGTCTGTCAGCAACTAGGGGATTGGGAATCCTGTCGCTTTATTCACGCCTGACGCCCTTCTAGGCGCAGACGGCGTCAAACTTTCAACTTTCAACTTTGCATTGGCATGCGACACAAGTCATGGCCTACGGCAGAACAAAGCTTGTGCACGGCTGATTCCATCGATATCAAATGGAAGTTTGCCCACTGGTGAATCGATGATTTTGCGCCAAGCGGTTTCACTTCTCGTGAGAAGCACTACGGGCAAAGGCTGCAGTGCCTTATAAACGGTAGATACAAATGTGCCGATTGTCTATCTCTAATAGAGCAGCACGATGGGAGAAGGACTGCAGAGTCATGAGCGATACGCCGCAGCATCTCTCTTTACCTTGGCTCTGCACTCCACTCAGGTGAGCATCTGGCGCTGCGCACTCCTATTAATGCTGGTTTATGCTCGTTGCATGCGGAGACGAGCGCTTGTCAGCCTGAAAGAAGGCCATGACACGGCTTGCGGGACTTGAACACTGTGCGGCACTGATCGTGCTACCGCTTGATATGCGCAGGTCGACTCGGGCCTCGCCACCGCCGTGCAGGGCCTGCGGGAGGAGCTGAAAGCATGGGGGTGCGTGTTTCAGCCTTGATGGAGCCAATCAGACTGAATACGCATCGGGGCCGCAAAGACATTGCCGCGTCCCTAAAGATGCCGACAGGGTGTCACACGGCACGGACAACAACACTGGCGTTAAGTGTGATGGAACGGCTGCAGGCGCCGCCGGAAGAGGAGGAGCTGCGGCTGGCGGACCTAAATGCACACACGGACGTTCAACAATCACTATTAGCCAAGCAGGGGTCAACACAAACAACAATACCGCTACAGGCAGCCGCCGGACGAGGAGGAGCTGCAGTTGGCGGACCGCAGCTCGGGGGAGACGCGCACGCTGAACGACGCTGCCTGGGCCGCCTTCTGGGGCTGGGACTGCTGCGGCCCCGACGGCCTGCTGGAGCGCGTTTACAGGTGGAGTCATCTGTGGCAGATAATGTGAATTTTGTCACGAGGTTGATTATGAGGTTGGGGATACGGATGCCCGGCTGTGAGACGCCGCGCGTCGTGTTGTCTGGAGGTGATGCCTTCACGAAAGCGGCATGCAGGGCCAGACCGTCTGGTGTTGATGCAGGAACTTGGCGGTACCGGCACGGGCGTGGCCGGGCCTGAAGCAGCTGCCGGAGATCGGCGGCCTGTCCGTCGGCAGCCAGCAAGACTACATCCGCCTGGTGCGCTTTCATGCATCCGATTGGCACACTTGTCATCTTGAGCTTCCATGTTTCTTCCAACAGGAAGTTAAGGCTTTTTGAACAACAGGAGTCTGGCAAGATGTTATTTGGTGAACAGCTGCAATGGTGTGCGCTTGCGAGCAGGTGCGCTCCCACATGAGCGTGCTGGATGCGAGCCTGGCGCGCGGCGTACACGGCAGCCGCAGCCGCCACGGCAGCGGCGCCAGCCTCGCTGCCGCCGGCGGCAGCAGCGGCTCCCTGTCTGAAAGCTCCGGGAGCCCTGCTGCTGGCCGCATTGGCAGCAGCAGCGACCTGCGCGCGGACGGCGGCGGGGACCTTTCTGCGGGCCCTGGAGACGCTGCAGCCGGCGCCGGCGCCTGTGCCGGCAGCCCACCGGGCGCCAACCCAGGCAACGCGCGTCCCAGGAGTGGCCCGGCTGACGCGTCGTCTCGGGACGGCGCCACCCCGGACGCGCCGATTGCCCCAGGCTCAGCTGCGCAGCAGAGTGGCCGGCGCCATCCCGGCTCTGACACAGCCGCCGGCGGCGATGCCGCCGCGCACGCTGCGCCGGAGGTCCTGCACGCAGCCAGGCTGCCGCCGACGTTTGCGGCGGTGCCGCCACAGCCGCAGCACCGCGAGTCGGGCGATCTGTCCGACGCGTCAGACGTGGAGGAGGACCGGCAGCGGCTGGCGGCGGCGGCTTATCGCCTGAAACTCAGGTCCTTGGCAGCGGCGCCCGCACAGACGTCAGGCGCCGCTGGCGCATCGCTCGAGGCGGCGCGGCCGGCGATGCCGCCCCGGCAGCCGGGCAGGGACTCAGTGGGCGCCGCGCCGGGCGGAGCTCCGGCAGGCGGGCCTGCAGCGTCTGGCGGCGCCGGCGCTTTGGCGGGAGGACTGCTCGCCAGCGGGCGCCCGGATAGGATGCAAGCTGCGGAGGCGGGCGTTGAGATAGCGCCGCCGCTGCCGAGCGGCGTGGAGCTGCAGCAGCACCCGCTGCAGGAGGCGTTCAGGGCCGCGCAGCAGCAGCTGCAGCCGGCGCCCCAGGTGAGGGGGGCAATGCCATGACAGTGCCAGCAGGAATCCTCCTACTATCCAGCCAAAGACCACCCTTATCAATTGAAAGTGCGGCGTTTGGCAAGGCTGCCCTCTCTCGTTGCAAGCTGCGTGTGAATTGAGGTCACCGTGAAGCGCTGCCTGCCGGCCCGCATGATGGCATGTCGCTGACACGTTTTTGGGACCCGCCGCAGGCGGTGCCCGCGCCGACGGTGGTGGAGGCGGTGCGGGCGTTGCTGGACTTGCATTAAGCGACAAATTCAACGCTCATCATTCCTGACTATGACCTGAACACTGTCCTGCAGGCAGGGCCGGCACCCACAGTAGTGGAAGCGGTGTGGGAATGCTGAACGCCTGCATTGCCGTCACGAAAAGAACTCAAACCCTCAACCCTCGAACTGAACCATGCATGTTGTGCCGCAGGCAGGTCCAGCACCCACGGTGGTGAAGGCAGTGTGGGAGCTGCTGGACGCCTGCATTACAGTCATTAAAATCATCGTAAGACCGGACACTCAGACTGAGCCATGCGTGTTGCGTCGCAGGCAGGTCCGGCACCCACAGTGGTGGAGGCGGTGTGGGAGCTGCTGGACGCCTGCGTCGCGGGGCCTCGCCTGGACAGCAGTCCGGAGGGCACCGCCCGCCGGAGACGCGCCGCCCAAAAGTTCTCCGACTGGCGGCCTGCCTCCCGCTGGTGACTCTTCCGCTATGGAGCGCCGACATCCCAGATGCAAACACTCATTCCTCCATTCTTGCGCGATGATCAGTCTGGTTACCTCATCGGTCGAATGCGGAATCAGATTTGATGTGGTCCGAAGTTCACAACCAGTAATCCGATGAAGTCTGTTGTCCGACTTCAAGACCAGCCTCAATGTTCCCTTTGCAAGGTATGACGCCCGGGCGCGGGCGGCGCTGAAGCGGGTGGCGGGCTGGCTGGGTGTGCCTTGGTGCAAGGCTGTCGCCTTCGAGACGCTACTCGCGCACCAGGCAAGTGCCTGCACCTTGCAATGCTTTGCCAGGCAGTCGAGGATCAAGCTCACATCCATGTGCTGATTCGTCCCTCAAAACACCTAGAGCCTCCCCGACGGCTTGCCTGCTTGCGCAACATCTCTCAGCAGAAGCTATCTCGATAGCTGATCTCAAAAAGCTCAGCATCAAATGAGATGGCTGCCGACCACTGACAGGCAGCTGCAGCCGAGTCGAAGGCGGCTCCGTCTGCGGGTCACACCGCAGCCAGCTGGGCCAAGATCGGCGCCGCCAGTGTCGGCGCCGGCGCCCTGTTCGCAGTCACAGGTGCTTTCCTTTGCCTTGTGTTTGCGGCCTGTGCTACAGTGTTGTGTTTGAGAATCCAACGTCCGTCCTGACTGCACTGCCTGGTGTGCGCCGTACATTTGCTTCACTCCTGTTGCACTCCTGGTGGCATGCCTGGCGTCCCACAACCTTCTACCTTCTAGCCTTTCACGTCTTGCAAGCGTCGTCATATGATCCACCTGTGAGGCTGTCTTCAATCTTAGTGGGGTGTGCGCCTCGACCGAATACCGATTCCGCGTCTAACAGGCGGCCTGGCGGCGCCGGCAATCGCGGCGGGCCTGGGCTCGGCGGTGACGCTGGGCGGCAGCACGCTGGGCATCGCCGGCGCCGGGGCCGCCGGCGGCACCATCGCCAGCGTCTTTGGCACCACAGCGGGTACGGTGTTGGGGCGGAACACCGCGGCTTGCTGGACTTCATCTTGTTTCTCGCATTGCTCATTGGCCGCGTGAGTGCTGCGCTGGGTTGGGGTGCTAGCACACATACGTGACTTGACTACATTCCGAAGGTCTCCAAAAACATTGCAGGCGCCGCGGTGCTGGGCGGCTCCATCGGCATCGCCGGCGGCAACGAGGCCGGTCGGCGAACGGTGCGCCATCCGCAGCCGCACCGCTAACCTAGCACCTGTGTACAGAGCCGCATGCACGCGTGCGCATTGCATAAGAGTGGTCACAGATCGTCGTATAGGAGTGAACACATCTTTAACGTCCGCCACAAGAGACCCTAATCCTAACCCTAATCCTAAATCCTGCACCGTTATTGCCGACAGGCGCGTCGCTTCGCGGACCTGAAGGAGTTTGGCTTCTGGTCGCTGCCAGGCCCCTCCGCACGCGCCGCCGGCCGCCAGCAGGCTGAGCCGCGACCCCCAGACAGCGCCAGCCCACCGGAAAGCGATGCAGCAATCGGCGGCGGTAGCGCCGCTTCAGCCAGCGGCACTGCCGACGCGCTGGCGGCCACCGGGGAAGGTGCTGCTGGCGTGGCGAAGACAGGGCTGCAGCGAGCGGACGGAGAGGCGGCGGCGCCGCGGGCTGCGGCGACTCCTCGGGCCACGCCGCCGCCGCTAAACCCTGATCTGCCCGCCGGCCAGCCTCTGGGCGCCCTGACGAGGGAGCCACACGCCGGCAGTGGCGCGTTGCTGGACCGGCTTGCGGCGCCTGAGTCGGACACGGGAGCAGCCACCGCGGTTCGCATGTTCGGCGCAGAGGAGCGTGCAGATGGAGGCTCGCAGCCCGCCGCAGCTGACGGCGGTGCGCCTGCGATAATGGACCAGGACGTGCAGCCAAGCGCGGCTGCGGCCCCGCTGCAGGGCGGAGCGCCCAGCCTACAGCTAAAGCATTTGCAGCTCCAGGGCCAGCCGGCTGTGCAGCAGCTTGCGGCCGCGGCGCACGTCCGCCCCGAGGCGGTGGCGGCCGAGCAGCCACCGGTGCCATCGCCGGCCGCGCCTCCAACGGCGCCGGCGGCGCCGCAGCCGCTGCCGGTAGCGACGAGTGTAGCAGCACCTCCGCCCAAGGAGCGGCGGTGGTGGCAGCTGACGCGGGCTAAGGCGGAGGACGTGGGGCGGCGGCCGCTGCTGGCGGCGCCCTACGACCCATCCCGCGCGCGCGACGACAACCTGCAGCTGTCCATCACCATATGTGCGCACTCTGTCTCAACGTTCCTGTCCTCTAATTTTCCTTGTCTTTTTCTCTTTTACCTTCTTTGACCTCCCTTGTGACCCGGCCCACGCGCGAGACCACAGTCTGCAGCTGTCCATCATCTGTGCGCCCATCGTGTCGATACTCCACCCTTTCTCTCCGTTTTCGTTTGTTTTGTACTTTGAACCTGGCCGCACGAGCGCGGCAACAACAGGCAGCTGTGCATTACCGTCCGTGCGCGCGCCTGTGACAATTTCCACGTTGCCGCCTGCTGGGCTCTCCTGGCCCTGGTGCTCCCCGTCTGCGCGTTCCTAACGGCTCCTGCTGCTGCTCTTGTCGAGTGTTCCACGTGGTGACCGCGCGGCATGAGGCGATTCTCGTTTACAGCATGCTGACTCCCATGACATCAGTTCAGTCATGTGTGCGTCTTGAAAGTCCTTCCTCGTGTGGCGCGCAGGCATCAGCGGCTGGATCGCCGCTACGTCGGACTTTATGACCATGTGGCAGGGCCTGGAGCTGCCCGACAGCGAGCGCTACACCCTCGTCTGGGAGTCCAAGGTGCATTACCCCCCTTCCAGCACATGGAATGACGTGGAAGGCGCTGCGCACATTCAGAAACGCGGAATTGCTCGTGGAGCAGGTGCGGCACTCTGCGGCGGGCCACGGTGTCGGCACACCGAAACTGCACTTGTGACGCTGCGAGGTCTCTTCACGGCTGCAAGCAACCGAGAAGCGGGCGCACCCGCGCGAGCGGAAGGGGGTTGGTTCCCACCGATCAAATCACAGTCAAAGCATGCGCGAGCGTGTTGGGCAGGTCTATGACGCGGCTCCCATCTGCTAGGACAGCCGAAGATGACCAAAACGAAGACACTGAGACAAGGGGCACCCGAGATCGTTGGGGAGATAACACAACTTTCGATGCTGTTCTCACCACGCTTTGATTCACGCCGGCGTTCGGACTTGCGGTGCTTCTTCTGTGGCCACTGTGAACTAGACACCCCGACATCCTAAACCCTGCCGCAGGAGCTGCTGGAGCTCAATGCGGCGGTGGCTGACTACCTCAAGGCGACAGCCGCCTTTGAGGTAATGTTCATCTCAGTGCTTGGGATGTTGACCACATGAACTGCGAACGAGGGAACTCGAAGTGACTGTGTCAAGGCGAATGCTGCTGCTGAGGTGCACGAGCCAGCAAAGTGTGGTCTGTTGACACAGGCGCAGTCAGCCATATTGCACGACAGCACTGGCGTGGACGGCAGGAAAGCATCAGCAGTGTCTCGTATTCGCTTGTCCCAAATGTCAGCCTCAGCGCGTGCCACCTGAAATGCTTCCCGATGGTGGCCGGTGGTCAAGCTGGCGCTGACGAGGTTCCTGCGCACGGGGCTGGTGGCCGCTGTCGCGCTCCCATGTTACTCAGATTTCATTCCGTATTCTCTACTTAACCGGGTGGACGTGGTCTGATGTGAACAGGTGGGCAAGCTGGCGGTGACGAAATTTCTGTATACGGGGCTCGTGGCGGCGGTGGCCATCCCGCTGGCGCTGCTGTCTGCGACGTCGCTGCTGGACACGCCCTGGGCCGTTGCCGTGGAGCGCGCCATGAAGGTAGCCCCCATTCCATACATTTGGTGCCAAGTCTTCTTCCTGAGCGGGTCGGTCCTCAAGATCCTGGCCCCGGCTCGATCCCACATGCACCTCCTCGAAACCAGTCCACGTCTGCCAGTCCATTTGCTTGCCGGCACCTGGATGATCCTGATAGAACATGTTAGTACACTCTCTGCCACATGCAATTGCTGGCGCACGTGCTGATGCAGGGCGCATCCGTCTGCCTGAACCATCTTCCTTGAGACATGCTTTGCCCACCTGACTAACAGGAACTTTCTGCCGCGCGCAGGCGGGGCGGCTGCTGGCGCATGTACTGATGCAGGGCGCGCATGGCGACCGGCCGGTGACCCTTATTGGGCACTCCATGGGCGCCCGCGTCATCTTCCACTGCCTGCTGGAGCTGTGCCGCCACAACTGCAAAGGTAGCTGCCCCCTGCATCCCTCCCTCCTCGCCGCTGCCAAGAGCTAGCAAGCGTAGCGGGAGTGATGTGTCCGAGCAACAGCACCGCTTCATGGCCCAGTGATGACTGACAGAGAACTCTGCAAAGTGCACAAGACAGTGAACCCCCTGATGCTCGATGGTGAGGAGGAGAACTTGACGATCTGCGTGGCCGCTTCTTTGGAGGCGTGGTGGAGAACGCGGTGCTGCTGGGCGCGCCGGTCAGCATCCGGCAGGAGCGGTGGCGCTTGGCGGGCGCCTCCGTGTCAGGGCGCTTCATCAACGGCTACTCCCGCAATGACTGGGTCCTGGGAATCGTCTACCGCGGCGGCAGCGGCACGCTTTTATGCTGTTTGATGCTGACATGTGATGTTTATTCTATACGGCAAAAACCCATCACGAGCCGCTTCATTGACGGCCACTCCCGCAACAATTGGGTGCTGGGCATCATCTACTGCGGTGGCTCTGATTCGCCGTCATGAAAACATGAAAATCGCCTCATGGTGTTGCGCACCTCATGGAAGCTGCCCAAGTGCGGCATGTCTGTTGGATGTTGCAGGAGACGAAGTACCCGCCCAATTACAGTTTGAACAAGCAACCTTGTTATGGTACGTGTCTTCATCGCGCAGGCTTCATCAAGGGCGCCGGCGGCATCTCGCCGGTCGACTGCCCCGGCGTCGAGAACGTCAACCTGTCCAACCTGATCGCCGGCCACTTTGACTATGCCACCAAGATCCAGGAAATCGTCGAGCTGCTGCACCTGGAATGAGAGGCCGGCGGGCGCACTCCGCGAGACATTTAGGAGTAGAAAGGACTTGAAGATTAAATTCGGACGCTTCAGATCTGCATGATCGTGTATATAGCATTCCGTATTGGTGTGCCTTTGCTGGCCGCACAGCGGCTCATTTTTTCAGCCCGTGTAAAGCTACCATACACGAGTCTGCTGTTGACACCGGTCAGCTGAGGAAGTCCACCTGCATGCACTCCCCGCTACCTCAGGGTAGCTTTCCCCTTGCCGCTACCCTGACCCGCCTTTCCCTTTGCCCCCAAGGACACTCATGTATGAGCGCCGACAAGCTCCCCCGAGCCCCGTCAAGCCTCCTTAGGGTTTAGGGTCTCCTGGCGAGGCCCTTGCAAGCATCCAAGTGCATGGCCAGGTGCCTTTTAAGCCTCTGTCCGTGTGGCGGCAATGCCTTCGAAGTGCATGGCCGAGCGCTTGTCAAGCATCCGTGCGCATGGCTGCGATGGCCTCGAAGTGCATGGCCAGACTGAGCGGCTGCCCGTCAAAGTACTTGCGTTTTTCGACCGGCACGCCGGCGCCGTCCAGCAGCTCGAAGCAGCGCTGCGCCTCACGCCCTGCATGCAATGGATGACGAATGAGCATCTAAACGAGCTTGCAGGACATTTGCCCATACAGGACCTGTCTGGAAGCGCCATGTCGAATGGTTCGTGTCGGTGGGCCATGGTCCGGCGAAAGTCAGAGGCGCATGCGCATGACCCTATGCCGTCAAGATTGGGCTCCAATCCTTCCAGTTTGGGTTCAAGTCTTTGGGTTCAAGTCCGGCGCACCGATCCAGGGGCGCGTCGGGTCGTCCCACTGGCGCGGCGTGCCATGCAGCAACACGCGCGGCGGCGGTCGCCGGCCAGCCGCGGCGGCGGCGCCCAGCTCCAGCGCTACCTGCGGATCTGCGGCAGGGAAAACTGCTGAAGAGATGGATGAAGAACAAGTGGGATCACTTGAAGAACAAGTGGGATCACTTAAAGAACAATTGAAGAACAGCCGAGAACTGTCAGGCGCAAGCTTTGCACGAAACAGCGCGGCAACAGCCTCTGCTTTCGGGCCTGCCCGGCAGAGCAGACGGGATCGCGGCCGCAGGCTGGCCCGCATCCGAGCTGCAATGCAGCATCTATGCTCACCGGTGATGTAGGCCCCCCTGCAGTTGAGGCCCACGTCCAGAAAGTGCAGCTCTGCGACGGCGCCCAGAAACGCGCGCACGTCCGCCGGCGGGTCCAGCACCTCGGCTGCGAAGCCCTGCCGCAGCTGCCTGCCGCTGGCGGCGCCGCCGGCCTGCGACTCGGCCCACGCTGCCAGCTCCGTCAGAACCTGCAGTGTCGCCAGGTTCACAAACGCGTCGGCATGCGGTGTGCAAGCACACACGAAATCACCCGGAGCGTCAGGAACAGCGTCCTCGCCACGGCACCTGGTGTTTTGACAACTGTACCTGCCGATTTCTCGCGCGCCATGTGGAAGCACGTCTCCAAACCACAGAAACAGCTTGAAGCAAAACATTCCCGAGATTCCAGGGACACAGGGACCCTGCCTGGTTCAGCACCGTGCCGCCCTTGCTGAAGCCGACCAGCTTGACCGGCATGCGCCCCGCGGCGTTGCTGGGCCGCGGCCGACCGCTCGCCGCGCCGCCGCCCACGGCCGGCGGCCCGCCCGCGGCGTCGAGTGTCCCTTGGGCCGCCGCGTGGAAGGACGGCACCGGCGGCGGTGACCGCGGCGGCGCCGCCCACAGCCCCCCGTCCTGGAGCAGCGACGTCAGCTGGCTGACCGCCTTGAGACTCTGCATGAGCACAACACCAGTGATGACCAACAACACCAGTGGTGACCGATTGTGAATGTTAAGCGAGTGGTGCAGTCGATAGCATCTCCGCTCACTGCATATGGAGTTGGGACACCAGCACACAACGCAGACATCGAAGCAGGTGGCTGTGGACATTGACATTCAGTGCATGTGTTTTCTTTTCTAATGGCATCGCACCTGTCCGATGTGCCCAATCGGCTCGCCGCTGGCAGTCACGCGCCCCAGGAAGTGGTCGAAACACGCAAAGCCGGCCTCCAGGCGCGACGGCATGACGACTGCCACGTTGGCGCCCGGGAACTTGGCCGCCATCAGCGCCGCCTGCTGCTTCGGATCCTGCATCAGCAGTTCTGGCAAATCGAGAATTTTCCGCAGAAGTTCCACGGGTTCACAGGCTCAGCGGCTGCTCCTCGGGCCTGCCTGCTGGGCAGGCGCTTTCATTGACCACCATCCAAGAGCGGAATCTGTTCCAGGATGCATGACACAAGTCAGGCACAGCCTACCTGCAGTTCGAGGACCCTTGCCGGCAGGACCTTCGCCTCCAGTTGGTCTCCCACGAAGAAGACCACCATGGAGGTGGCTGTGCGGCTGCTGCCTGCTGCCGCTGGCTGCACGGGAGCACGTCCCTCGGCGCTTGTCTGCTCAACAGCTGCCGGCGGCTGCACCGGCGACTGCGCCGATAGGCAGTACACCTTGTCGGTGCCGTGGACGCCAGTCAGGACCCGCAGCTGCGCCGCTGGCGGCGGCGGCTTCTGCGGCCCGCTGGCGCTTCGGCCGCCCGCTGCAGCGCCCATGTCTCGCCAGAGGCGTGCAGCGGCGGCAAGGCTAATGCGGCGGGACGGCGGCCGGGGCGGCGTGCCGCCTAGTGCCGCACAGTGATGGGCGGGCGTGGCGCCCTGGCGGCTGCCTCGGCCTGCTTGCGGGCGGCAAAAGCGGCGTCCGTCTCCACGCTGAGCATGTGCTTCACCTGCAGGTTGTATTTCGCATCAATTGGCGCATGGTTGAGCATCAATGTCAATAGTCCCCCGGCAACGGATCGGCAACTGGGAGCAGTGCAGCTACTGAATGCCATTCCGTAGGTCTCGGTTAGGAGGCAATCGTCAAATGTTATGACCGTGATGCATGCGCAGAAGAGCAGGAGAGCTGACCGTGTCGATGGCGCCGCGGATTGATGACCGGTTGGCCACCTCCACGGTTTGCTGGCGGTACGACAGGCCCAGCGACTTCAGGACGCCACGGTGCGTCTCGCGCGTGCCCGCAAAGCTGCGCCTGAGTGTCACAAAGAGCGTCCTAACGGGCTGCTCCATGCAATTGTGTGCCAGATGTCCACAAGCAAATGACCAGGGCGGCGGTCGCGTAGCCGGCGGCGACCACCTGAGACGAGCAGGTGTTAGCTGAGCAAACGCGCCGAGTGCTGTGAAGTTGCAAATCGAGACTGAGCCTGGCCGACGCTGCGTACGTGGCGATCTGCCCACGGCAATGAAGATCACGGCCGGCAATTGGCAGCGCATTGCTCATTCGCAAGCAGAATCCTCATTCCGCAGTCCATACGACGTTTCGATGCTGATTCACGCGCCGCTGCTGGCGTCGGATTGCGAAAGCTTTGCAGCCATGTCCCAAATTCAGTGCACGCTGGTGCAGCCGCGGTGCACTCAGCATGTGCGCACGCAACGCAGTACACGGCGCCCCTTCACCTCTGCCGCCCCTCGTAGCTTGACAGCACCGTCGGCACGCCTGCAGCACAGCAGACTGGCCTACATAAGCCCATCTGCTCTTGGCGGTGAAGAAGGTAAGCCTGGATCCGTGTCCCACCTCCCAAACGGCATCAGCAGTATGCAAGTGAACTGGTTCATGAACTGATTGAGACGTGCTGCCGTCACAGAGGGCAAGGAGGAGCCAAAGATCACGCGGGAAGCTGAGCCCGACCAGTGCGCATGCATGGCGTTCGCCAGCGCGCCTTTTCGCCTGCATCTGAATGACCATTCAAATGCCGCGCAAGTGCTCAAAAGGCACGGTACTGTTGGTGATGATCGAGTCACGCCATCACTGCAGGTACTGGCAGACACCAAGTGAGGCAAAGGGCGAGAACCCTGCAAAGGTAGGCAGCTGCAAGTTGCGTATGGGTGCTCCTAGATTCAATTTCATGCCGGCGATCAAAGTGCTTGCGCAGCAGCCAGGCTGAGTTTCGCACGAGAGACGCTGTGTCTGAAAGTTGCCGTGAAATCCTCTAAAATTTTCGCATCGGTGCGGGCACAGGATCCGCTCGCCATTATCGGCATCCTTGGCATCTTCTTCCCCTTCATCCTGTTGGGAATCGCAATCGCAACGGGCTACGTCGACGTGTCGAACTACAGGCAAGCGGTTGTGATCGCTTCACTGGGACAGCGTTTCGTGATGACTGGTGTCATGGCCATTTGCAGCGCTTGCGGCGATGCAGCGGACCTTCAACCAGCAGGATGTCGTGCGGCTGCAACCAGAAGCGGATGCCCTGTAGACCATGCATCAGGCAGTCAATTGCATCTATATTTGATGGTGCAGGTACGGTGGGCACTGATGCAAAGATAGGACAGATTTCACGAGGTGACGGCCCGTGTGCGAGCATAGCGTGCCGCCGCACCTGCCGGTTGATGGCATATGATCAAGTTTGATAGCGGAATTGTGCAGCACGACATGAACTTGAGACCGCATTGACTGAAGAAACGTTGTCATTACGAGGCTGCTCGCTCGTCCTCTGCATGCTTTCAAAACTGCATGTGCGGCGGCCCACACCCCGGAACTGGCAGGGCACAACGACTCAATTGAATTAAGCTGTAACCCAACTCTGCCGCACTTACGTATTAATACAAATACTTACAAGCCGTGCCCGGCCCAAGCGCATGACGTTCATCCTTCTTCAAAAGTCAAAGCCTTCGTCGTCATCAAATGTCAGCATGCTGCTCTTCTTCATGTCCTGTCAAGCCACGAGTCGACAGTTGACAAAAGTTGACACGGATTTTTTTTAAATTTCATACTGTCTTTGACCCCATCGGACAACATTGTCACGGCACACAGCAGCGTCGCATCATGTGCTGGATTACCTTGAGCACATAGTCTGGAGGAATTTCATAGAATTCGTCCCGCATGGCTTCGTCATCTTGCTGTAGGAGTCTGAACGTCCTGCACAAGCAACATGACACTGACACTCAATGCCTCGCGCCACTGCGCCCATGTAAGTCTCGCTTCAGTGTTTTCCATCAGCGCAGGCATCTAAGCCAAGCAAGAGAGTGGCAGGGTCAGCGGCAGATGTGCTCACTTGTTGAGCAGGACGAGGTAGACGGTGAACAGGAGCGGCACTTGCAGCTTTATGGGAAATAAACCCCGCTGCCCGTACTTCTGCATGAATTTCCCCACCTGCAACAAATAGGTACCCGCTTTCGGCTTCATAATTTGCGTTTCTGCCTCACAGTTCCCTCATAGTTCCCTCACAGTGAATCCTCTAACATCCTCTAACAGGACAAACGGTGACTCGACAGCTGCAGCAGGTTGAGTTTCGTGCTTTCGTTTCAGTGTGTGAGCGGCAGGAAAATGCGGGCGCGTGCGCACCCGCTTCAGGTGCTTGTTGGCATAGCCGACGACGTCCAGGATGGGCAGCAGCTGCTCCATTGACAGCGGGAAGGACTCTGCCATCCAGCACTTGGCCTGCCGCGAGGCAGGCAACCGGTATTGGTTGCCATCCATACTCAATGGATCAACAAAATTGCCGAGTCGAGTGTAGATTCGATGTCTCAGGCTGCTGGATCGATGCTGACTGCGGATCAGGATGTGGGATCGGTTGGGCGAATGTGATTTGGAGCCACCATGTACAGGTGGTGGACAATGTGCAGGGTGGGGGATAACAGCGCACCGTGATCTTCCGGCCGCCCTTTTTACGTGCTGCGGCCTCCGCTGCGGCCTGTGCCTCAAGCTCCTGTGCAACAATCTCGAAAGCAAGTCGCTCAGTGAAAGCATCGTACAGCATTCTTGATCCTGGTCACGCTTCAAGCAAAACAAGCCTCTCTTGTCAGCAAACTATCCATTGCAGGCGTCCCACCCTGGAAGCAGGAAACATGGCTGCCACAATGCCAGATGGTCGACAGGCCCTGCCCAAAGCAGGATCCATATCAGTATGTGGGGTGTGCATTCTCGGGGAGCTCACGGAATCCGCACCACTCCGTTTCTTACCTTCCAGACAACGGCGCAATTTGGCAGAGACGCCCTTGCTCTCCAGCACCTGGGCGGTGTGCGATTGCCAGGTTCACACCGTCTGCACCGCGCAGCACACTGGGAGCTTTAATCGAGTTTCAGAGCCAAGTGGCGCACCTCGGCGGTCACGCCCTCACTCTCCAGCGCCTCGGCGGTGTGCTTGCCCCCCTTGAAGCCGTTCATGGACAGCGGGTCGATGGGGATCTCGGTCGCGCGGTCCTCCGCGACCGCCAGCTCCAAGTACTGCTCGAACGTGGCGTCTGCTGGCACCACCTGCACATGCCGTTTTGCATTGCGTTCTCGAGACTTTCCTTGCAAGGCTATAGAGTCTCCGCCACCGCCAGCTCCAGGTACTGCTCGAGTTTGGCGTCCGGTCTCACCACCTGTGTGATTTGCATTGGCATTCAGTTAATCATCGGCACGTACAGTGGGTTGAACTGTGCGGTCCTCTTCCACGGCCAGCTCCAGGTACTTCTCGAACGTCGCGTCCGGCTGAAAAACCTGGAGAAATGGGGCGAACTGATGTTCTGAATGCAAGGATCTAAAGGCTCTGCGAGCTCCAGGTACTGCGCGAACTGTAGCATTCGGACGCACCACCTGTGTACAAGGGACCTGTGTTCAACGGCACATGCCCTTTGTGCCCAGACATTGAACCCCACGCAGCTCAGGGAGTAGGCCACCGGCGGCGCCTTGGCCTTGCTCACAGCAACGAGCTGGCACGTCACATGCTGGCAAGAGTCTTGAGTAGACTGTAGATCGAGGACAGGGTTGCCCAGGCAGCTTCGAAGCAACCAAGGTGAACTTAAGAGATCATTGACCCTCGAAGCAACGCACCACGGGCGCCTTGGCCTTCGTCACCGCGACCAGCTTGCCGGTGGCCTCATACACGCGCGTGCGCCAGCCGGACACCTTCTCCGTGCTCTCCTTGCCGAACAGCGACCTGGCGGGCTTGAAGTGAAAGTCCGAAGTCTTCATCTTCGTCTTCCCCGGGCCCTCCGCCATCAGGCTGCGCACCTGCGCACATGTTCATGCGAGTGCTTCTGTCATTCAGCATGCACACAGATGGGCCAGAGCAGGCTCCGACGGCAGCGGAGCTCCTGCACGTGTTAGTGTGGGGAAATAGCTGCACTGCTTGTAGTCACGATTTCGCCCTTGCGATCCCTACAAACCGCAGCAGCTGCCGCTGCTGCTGTCGCAGCCGCCATTGCTGCCGCCGCCGCTGCTGCCGCCGCCGCCGCTGCCACTCCCGCTGCCGCCGCCGCTGCCGCTGCCGCCGCCGCTGCCGCTGCCGCCGCCGCCGCTGATGCCGCCGCCGCCGCCGCTGCTGCCGCCGCCGCCGCCGCCGCCGCGTGCTGCTGGTTCAACAAGTGCATTCAGCCACCGCACGTGCTATGCTTTCCGAGTCCCCACCTCAGCGGCGCGGTCGCGCTTAGCGGCCTTCTTCTCCTTCTGCACGTCGATGTACGTCTTTCTGTCACGGTCCAGCAGCACCACGCGTGCCGGCTGGTGCCCGCCATCGAACAGCAGGCTGAAGGCGCCGCGCTTCCAGGACGGTAGCAGCCCCGCCGACTCCTTGTCGACGCCCATCAGCGTGCCGTCCACCCGCACCTGGCTGCCCCGCTTCCACACCTGCCGGTCAGAATTGACAACACCCGTTCGATCAAGTTAATTTAGGGACTGTTGACGCCCAGGAGTGTGCCGTCCACCGATTCCACGCCTGATGGAGACAGGAAACCAATCAAACATTCCCGTATGCAGTGAGACATGAAATGCTGAAATCTGAGTTGTCGATGCCCATCAGCGCGCCGTCCACTCGCACCTTCACGCTCCGCTTCCAGACCTGATGGACGAGGAGAAAACGGTTCGAAGAGTTCTACCAAGCCTTCGCGAACAGAGGCAACACGTTATGAGACGTTGGTCGTTGACGCCCATGAGTGCGGCTGGGTGCCCAGCTTCCACGCCGACCGCAAGGCTACCGATTGAATCGCCTTTTAGAAAGCTGTTGACACCTGTTGCTTCTGGTGTGAAGACGTTGCGCGCACCTGGTAGGTGTCGTGCGGCGCGTACTTCCGTAGGAGGAAGCCGAAGACGGGGCTGCCCAGCTCCCACTGCAGCTGCAGTCACAAAGGCGGCCGGCATAAGACAGGGGAGAGGCAGCGCAGCACTCGGCGGTCGTGCAACTCGGCGCTTTCTGCAAGGGCTGCAGTCCTCCTGGCGGACCCTTCTACAAAGGCACAGCGATGGCAAACGCCACTGCAGCAAGGCCGGCGGAAGCAGGATCTAGCAAAACGCGTCGGGATGTCGTCATGGGCATCCTGGAGGGCAGCAGGGACAGCGGAAACCAATGCGGCTAAAGCCTGTGAAGTGGAGAATCAAAGCCCATGAAGGGGAGAAACGCACGCTGAGGTTGTGGTCCGGCATGTCGCGCATGCCGGCCAGCAGGTCCTGCCGCTTTGCCTTCACCGCCGCCTTCATCTGGTCCACCATCGCGAAGTACAGCAGCTCCGCCTGCCGAGTACAGTACGGCAAACGTACAGCAGATTGCAGCGAAGTTCAGCAAGGTGTGGCAAAGTGCCGCTCCTCCGACTGCATCACTCGAGTACTTTGACAACCAGGAGGCACGAAGGGAGCCATCACTTTGCGCATCATGCGCAGTGCAGCAGCGCCGTGCTCGAGCCGGCTTTCCGAGTGGATTGCAAGGCCCACGCCGCGATTGCAGTGCGAGGTGCAGAAGCTGCAAGGTCTGGAAGGGTGTGCCAGCAGGAAGCTCGCGCGCCGCCGCAGCAGGCGCGCACTCACCAGCTCGCGAGATTTCAGCGACACCGCCTCGTCCAGCGCCAGCCAGCTGCGCGTGTTTTGCTTCATGACGCTGAATCCCGCTCCCACCAGCGCTTTCACAAGCCCCACGTTCTGCCGCAGCACTGCAATGTGCAGCACCTGCGGGCGACAAGGGTGTTCTGTTCTTGTAGCAGAACGGCGTTGTGAGCCCTCACAGCTTTGCGTGGCGTGACATGCTTGGCAAGCACGGAATGAGAGCAGGAATGCGGCATGGGAATGCAGAATGGCATGCAAACTGACCGTGTTGCCATGTGTATCCAAGGCTGTCCGCTTCTCCGGCGCCATGTCCTCTAGAAGCTTTAGCAGCTTTTCTGTGTCCCCAGCAAACGCCGCCCTGCACATGCACCGCATCATCAGGTACCCATGTACTATGCCGCTCCACCATGCAGTGCCGATTGCATCAGCATATTGCTGCTCAAGCTGCATGGGTTGAAGCACCAGGGTTCCAGAAGTCCGCGCAGAACGGGTGACAATGTGGTGGCCATGGATTTTATCCATTGCAAGGGCCGGTTCTCACGCATGCAGCGGGTAGACCAGGGTCATGTCGCCGTCGAGTGCGCGGTCTGCGTCATGGAAGTCTCCATCCTCGTCTTGCGTCGCGTCCGCTGCCAGTGCCAGCTGCTTGTCGGAGCTGTTTGCTGCCAGGGCGGCGTCTGCACAGTATGCTTTGCATTGGTCGAACCAGGGCCGGGTTTGCAAGCACCATGACGCTGCCTCTTGACTTGGACGCATGCATCTCCAACTGCGCCATGTCGCACCATGCATTCTGCTTCTATCCAGTTTTCAGAACAGTCCTCTCACCGCCCCGATGCTGACTCCAATCCTCGTCTGGTTCGAAGAACTCGTCCTCGTCCTCGGAGAATGGCATCGGAAACCGCCACCTGTCGCCCAGCGGCGGGCGCGCATCAGCAGGAGCGATTGCAACGCATATTTTTCCTCATTCGAACGGGACTGGCTGCCTCTGGTCGATAAATCAGCAAATCGTGGCTTCGATCCGGCTGGCTTGCTATGAAAATGACCTTGTAATCACAGGATCGCGCGCGACCGCAGAACCTGAAGGCTGTCTTCGCAAACTGTCTGCATGCAGCAGAAACCAGCATATGCAAGGCAGCAAGCAAAGGCGCTGCATGCATGTCGCTTTTTTGTCGCTTTCCCCCGTCGTCTGGGGTACACCCCTGCGAACTTACAACCTGAGGGACTCATGATATTCCCACTGCCAGCTGGATTGCCCTGTACGACCTGCACTGCCGTCTCTGCCTCAACTTACATGCAGCGCCAGCCACGGAAATTCCGGGGATGTTATATTCTGTATAGAGCTGCGGTGCCAAGAGCTGAGGTGCACGACAAGGGAACTCGATTGGGTGTGCTGCGGAGCGGGTTGTGCGACAGCAGGAGGCTGTACGCGTGTATCGCCTCGGTGCCGCAGGGTCTGCCACCGTATGGTATTTTGTGCTAGCCGCTTGTATGGGGGATCGCAATGAGCTTTCCTCGGATCGCTTCGCCTCCGGCCCGCATCCGCTCACCTTCTCCGAAAGGTGTGCCTCGCGTTGATAACGACACACGGGACTAGCAGCTCTGCCAAGATGATATCCGAAGGCAATCCACTGCCTGAGACATGCGTTCCTGGCTCCACGCACATGCTGTGTCATCAGTGCAGCAGGCGAGAGCGATAGGGTGACCTTTCGAGAGTGACTTGACCCAGCACTTGAGCTCCCGTGTCCTGCCGCAGGCTCGAGATACCATTTCTGTTGAAACTGTCTGATGAGAGCATGCGGACGTCGCAGCGCTTGCGACTTCTCATCGTTGTGACCTGGAGTGTCGGCGCAGCAAAGACGCTGCGGCTCCTCCTTGCGGCAAGGTCTGGGTCTAAGGATGCAGGCTGATGCTTTGTATGAGTGGGTGAACAGAAGTATGAGAGGGGAAGTTGGAGGGGTGTGGTTCGTGAAGAGGGGCACTGGCCATCCGCTTGGCGCCCGGGGCACTGCGGCTGAGCCGCAGGCTCGCAACTTAACATCTTGTCACTGCTGCTTGCAGGAGTCTGGCCTCAATCCTGCGCCTGATGACACTGCTGCTCTCCATTGTGGCGGTGGTCGCCAACTGTGCGGTGGTCAGATGGCACTGAGTCAACCCAGCTGGTGAGTATTGCGGAAGGAAGTGCTCTGGCGGCGGAGACAGACGGGTCATGTTGTGTGCTGCGCCGGAAGCGGATTCACGATGAGCGCATCAAGCTGTGGACGTGGCATGTCACCGCCATCGCATGCCTTGTCGGCTCAGTCCTTTTTGTTGAGAGAGAGAACGACATGGCATCGCCGCTGGGAAATTCAGTGCTGCTTTCTGTCACTTATGGTTTTCGATAAAATACGGCTGCACATCTCAGCCAGACTGGTGGCGCTGCAGCTGATCAGCCTGCAGGTAAGCACCCATTCAGCACCATGTCCACATCTGCCTGCCGGTCCCACCTCTCTACAGTCCCCTTGCCTGTAGAGATCGTAACAGGCAATTTTGCTTTTCAATTGTGTTTTTCATGCGCACACATGCATCTGGCTTGACGCATCGTTGGACTCGATTGGGGCGGCAGCTGGCACTGCTGGCCGGTTGACATAGCTCTGCTACATGCCGCCGCAGCTTATGGAGTGCGGGAGGTGGTACACAATGGCGGGGGAAGGCAGCCATGTCGTCTTGCGCCACATTGCCCGCAACACCGTTGTGTTCCTGGTCCTCGGCGGGCTGCTGCCGCTGTTCTGGCTCGCCGGCGTGGAGGTGACACTTTGATTCAGTATTTAGTTCTTCTGTGTCGTGTGCGCAGGCCCGCGTCAGGCTCAGGTTCCTGCAGCAGCACGATTTGCCCAAGGAGCTTCTACAGCCCTTCTGGGCCAGGGTGTTGCTTTTGCAAGCTTACGACTCTCGGCAGTTTTGATTTGGTCTGTATCTGAGCGTTCCAATTGACCGCGTCAAATTTTTTCAATTCAGCAATTATCAAAGCATTCGAAGTTTCATGAGACGCTTATCAAGAAAATCCAGAAATGAATTTGTCCTGAAGTTTCAGGAATTGTTTTATCGATTTTGACATAATTTGAATCACTGACTTTGTTGGTCAGTGCGTACTGTAGTTGATTGGCCGCTGTCTACCATGAGTTTCTGGATGCCATCTCTTTGCTTCGCAGCAGTGAAGCAAAGCGGCAACCTGTGTAACGAATTGTCAGCAGGATGACGCCGCGTTCCAGCAAAGACTCATCACTGTCCATCACTGGTCCTTGTACACCTATCTGCACACTTAAGCAGCAGAAGCGTGGTCTGGCTATCCGATGATGAGGCGGCAGCCGCGGACAGCTATCATGCAGGCTGCACGCAAGGCGACCACGCATGCTGATCCTTCAACGGACATACGACGCCTAACAGATTTACAAACTGGCCGTCGACAAGGTAGGCAGGCGGCTTTTGGGTCCGCATTCTGGCTTGCTGAGCCGAATCTGCTGGCTGCTCGGCGGTGCTGTGGTGGCTGTCCTGTGGCCCGCTGCCCCTCTAAATCCGCTGGCCGAGAAACCGCACTCACGGCGGACAGTGCATCCGCCGATGGCTGCGCACCTCGCAGCGCCAGCACCTGCTTCATGATCTCGCGCGCAATGTCGGCCTTGTGCTGCCAAGGAACGCCCAACTCCGAGCAGATTGCGGACGCATGTGAATGGCGCTCGCTGCATTGACGTCACAGGCGAACTGGTCCTGCAGGCGTCGCCCACCGCAGTCAAGATCGATTCTGCACCACGTGAATTTTTGCTTGAGGATGGGTGTTCTTCTGCATGCTGAGGATCCAGTTCGTTCCATTCTGCTGTTCCCGCCGACGGCGCCGCACCTGACAGTCTCCAGCCACTCGCCAGGCACTGCGGGCTCCGAGGCTGCCGCGGCAGTGATCTGATCAATAATCGACTTGATTATCACGCCGGCAAAGCCGGACGGGAGACCAGCGTCGGCCGCTATGACGTTGGCAAACTGCCGCGCAGCGGCCTCGCTGGTGCGGCGGTCGAAGCAAAAGGTCTCTCGCAATGAAACTTGCTGCAGATCGATCCTAATGGGCACCAGATCGCCATGCATGCTCGCGGATGCAGGCTGCGCGCTTGCGCTGTGGCTTGTGGGTCGTCCGCCTATCTGACGGGTGGGGTCGCTGATGTTGCGAAAAGTTGTACGAGTGTGACTGCGGCCGGATCATGTGTTTGCAGGTCAGTTATGCGAACCGCGGAAAGTCAGTTCTGAGGTTGCATATTGCAGTACCAGATCGCTCGAAGCTTCCCTTGCCGACCGTGGTCTCCCTGTGGCCTCGAACTTGGGGTCACTCTGCCTCGGCCGTGACTGACAGAGTTGCAGCGGCTGCGCAAGGTGCCTACCTTTGCATATGCCCGCAACTTTGCTTCTCAGACGAGCGAACACATCGAAACGGGGCCGTCTCCAGCCCGGAATCCACAGGAGGACACATAACGTGTGTGCTTGGATAAGAGGGGCATGAAGCCCCAGAGAAAGTAGCAGCAGCAGCGCCGGAGCCCGGAGCCATGAACAAGTTCGCATGCTTCCGAGGCTCTCCCAAGACGAAGCGGCCGAGCCCTGTGCCGCCTCCACAGCCGCAGCCGCAGCCGCAGCTGCAGCCGAAGGAGCCCGAAGCGGAACTGCCGCCGCCGCCGCCGCCGCCGCCACCACCGCCGCCGCCAGACCCCAAGACCGTAAAGCGCGACGCCATACTGTCAGCCTTCCAGAGGCTTCAGGGGGGCGACGTGGACGCCACCGCTGCTGCAGCCAAGGAGCTGCGCAGCTGCGTACGGGTGAGCGATGCTGTTCTTGCCGCAAGGCGCTGTCGCTACAGCCGCTCATCCCAACCTTGTGTCCCCGGCAATGCGGCTCTCGACGATGAGGCACGCTGTACTTGCTGCTGTGGCAGACGATATGTCAACGCCGCCTGGTTTTTGATCTGCGCAGAATGCTGAGCCAGACACTTTGGAGGTGCTGCTGCGGCTGACATGCGACATGGACGGCCTGTTCGACTTGGCGCCATACGTTCGCCGGGTACGCGAGCTTGGCACTCGTATGGCCGGCAGGGTCGCATTGCTGTCTAGACCCAGTGCTTGTTGTCTTGTGCGAGTCAAGTCAACAAGGCGACTGCTCACAGCTGCCACAGTTGATACTTGGGATGTTGTCAAACTTAGATATGCCACTGGCGTTTATTACTGAGGATTTCCCCCCCAATTCCCCGCCCCAGGAGCGCATCCGTCTGGTGGAGCTGCTGGTCAGCTCGCAGTGCCCGGAGCAGGCTGATGTGCTGGCTGAGGCGAGCATCGAGCAGATCGTCGCATATTTGTGCGCCTCATTCCCGGTGAGCATTGCGTGCTGCGTGGCGACTGGAGACGGCCTTGCATCGTGCTCGCCATGAAGTGAAACACGCCACAGCGCCAAACATGTGATGCCAGTGTGGCTACTGTGGCGGGCCATATGGCTGTGCAACCTCCATCATCCAGGCCTGACAGCAGATGCTTCGAACCCAGGCAGCGCGTAGCGTTGACCTGGGTGCGGCAAGCGGCCCTTTGAACGTCTCTGTGGCCGCCGCTGCAGGAGGCGGGAGCGGAAAACCGTCTGGCGGTGGCCGAGGCGGTGGGCGACGCGGCAGCAAACCTGGCGGCGGTGGCCAACAAGCCGCTGCCCGGGGAGGCGTCCGCCAATGCGCTGCTCAGGGCGTGCTTCGACGGCATGGCCGATGCCAGCCCGGCGGCGCAGGACTGCGCGGCGGCAAGCCTGGCGCAGGTGTGTTCCCACTCTCCCCGGAAGATGCGCAATGGCGCTACCCAGTCGTATGCTGATGCCAAAACGGATGTGCACACTTTCAGAGAGCTGGGGGCTCTGATTTGTGAACTTCGGCTCCTTGACTCAAGAAGCGTTTGGTGGATTTTCCGCTTTGCGCTTCTGCAGGTGCTGCCGTTCATCGGGCCGCTGTCGGCGGGCCTCATCAAGGCCATGCTGAAGCACCTTAACAGCGGATCTTTTGCCGCCAAGGCGTCAATCATCAGGGCCTTTGCCGCTCACAGCGGTGAGCTGCCCTGTGCGCCTTGCTGCAGCTGATATTCCCTGTGGAAACAAGCTTTCCCGAGAGCGCCAGCAACCTCCTGAGCGCAAGTAGATGTCACAAGCGGCAGCCTGCCAATGCTCAACAATCAGGGAAGGCTTCATGGTTAGCAGTTATTCAGTTACCAGTCACCTGCGACCAATGCACTCTCCTCTTGTTTCGCGCAGCACGCAGCCCGACGGAGCTGGAGGGTTTGGTGGCCACCGACCCTATGTCGGTGGCGCCCTATGTCATGCACCTCATCGGGGGGCCGCAGAGCCACCTGCCGGCGTCGGGGCTGGTGGCGGCGCTGGCTGCCGAGGATGCCCGCGCGCGCGCCGCTGCTGCCGAGGCGCTGCGGGCGGTGGTCGTGGCATTCGGGCCGCGCATCGATCTGGCGCAGGTGGGCAGAGACAGAAACAAACCTTCCAAGAGAATGTTGTAATGGGTGCCATCTGCCGCCGAGGCGCTGCGGGAGGTCGTGGTGGCATTTGAGCACATCGACCTGGCGTAGGTAGGAAGTGAAACACACAACCTTCGAGGGATTGTTGGGATGGGTGCAATCTGCCGCCGAGGCGCAGCGGGTGGTGGTCGTCACCTTGGCCCAAACATCGCCCGGCTTAGGTGGGAGGACAGAAAGTATTGACGCACATGGCTACAACTGCCTACTGTGCGGCTGGTCCGGAAACTGTCGCAGCACACCTTCCCTTGCCGTGTCTTGCCAGCGGAGCTGCACATGAGAGGCGTCAGCCTCTGCGTGTTTTCGTGTCACATGCAGGACGTTGCTCGTGGAGTCCCGCCTGAGGGCTGCTCATGGCACCTGTGCAGGCAACGCTGCCGCTGGGCGACCGCAAGCGGCCCTCCCACCGGGCGGCGACGGCGCTGGAGAAGGCGCAGCAGGACAGGAAGCGGCCGGTGCGGGAGGCCGCCCGCGCCGCCGCCGAGGTCGTCGCCGACCTGCAGGTTTTGATCTTTTCCTCCACTTTTCCCTTTGAAGAAAGCATTGCTTTCGGAACCGGAGGCCGCCCACGCCGCCGCCGAGGTCGGAGCCGACCTGCAGATTCTACACCTCTCCCTTTCAGACAGCGTTCCAGAGTGGAACAGAGCAAAGCAGAGTTTTTTTATTCTCTCCCTGCCTATTCCTGTGCGATCTAAAAGTTTCGCTTCCTCAACTCATCCTGACTCTGGCTTTCCAAAAGACCTGTCTCCAGTTCTGTCCTTGTCTGATTGCATCTACATGCGAGTCGCCTTGTTTGGAAACTTGCCTGCTGAGGCACAGCGCTCCTGCATTACGCAGGACTTTCTCGGAGGAGCATCTGACGGTTCCGCCTCCTGGGACGAGTTCATCGAGCCCAGGTGCTTAGCCGTCACCCCTGCAATCCCTGCACTGCCGTGCATCTGCTCGGTGAAGTCACACATGAGGCGGCTCTCTAGGGCTGCAGACATCCCGCAGCTCTGTCTCTACAGACCACGATGCAGTAGGGCGTATTGCTCGGCACTGCCACGTCAAGGCCAATGCTCAGCTTTGGTGACATGCAAGTGCAGGCTGGAGGCGCGGTGGCAGGGGGCTGCGGCGGAGCCGGCGGCAGCGGCGGCTTCTCACAGGGAGGCGCGGCCGCACGGCGGCAGCTGCTCCAGCAGTGCAGGCAGCTCCCTCACGCGCGGGCAGGGGCTGCAGCGCGACCTGCCGATGCAGCACAACGCCAGCGACGCCAGCTTCGAGCGGGTGTGGACTCTTTTGTAGTTGTCGTCTTCATCTTGGCCTCAGTCATGTATATCCGGCGCCATGCGGGTCTCCATTGTTGCGCTGCGGCGAGACTTGGCGATGCAGCACAACGCAAGCGACGCCAGCTTCGAGCGGGTGGGTGATAAAGCATACAGCTGCTACTGTGACCATTGTAGCACGGAGCCGTGTCCGGCAGCTGGCACCTGCAGCAATGCCAGGCACAGCTGAGTTTGGATGTCGAGGGGTACTCTGCTGCAGTGATGGGCGGCCTGCGGCAACACATGCGCTTGACATGCCACACACACCCTGGCAGGTCCTCAACCAACCATGTGCGTGCGCAGGTCAGCGTGTGGCTGCACACGCCGCCCAGCGATGGCGGCCCGACGCCGACCAGCCCGCAGGTAGTCGCGCTGCTGGCGGGGGCGCCGTCCGGCCACTCGCTGCCGCCGACCGCGTTGTCCTACGACGCCGGCAGCCTGCCTCTTGGCAGCAGCCTTGCGGCGAGTACGCCCTTCGGCAGCCCGCCGCAGCCCCAGGGGCATGCATATGAGCCTGGGCGATATGGGCCTGGCCGCTATGAGCTTGGGCAGCAGGGCGGCGGCATTGGCAGCGGCATGATCCGCGGCCCGCAGGGCGAGACAGATGCCGAGCCTGCGCTGCTGCTGCCGGAATACCGTTGCGGCGGCTTCCGCAGCAGCCTCGACGCGCCGACGGCGGAAATGTCAGAGCCGCATCCGACAGGGGGGCTGGACACTTCAGTTCGCTCCGGCCACCAGTTCAGCATGGGCTCCCTCGGCAGCGAGGTGGGCGCGCCGGCAGAGCAGGCGGCTGCCGCGAATGCCGCGGCGGCGGTGGTACCAATGCTGCCCGCCGCAGGCGGCGTGCAAGGCGCTCCAGCCGGGCAGGCGCACCTCCTGCCAAAGCCGCCACAGGCCGCCACAGCAAGCGCCGATGGGCTGGCGGAGCTCCCAGCGCCGGGCGCGGCGGCTTCCTACAAGTCCGCCTCCTACCGCTCCGCGCCCGGCACCCCGGCGGCGCGGCCCGAGGCGCCGCCGATGCGGCAGCGCATCGACACCGACGAGCAGCTGGCTGCCGCGTTGGCGACGCCGGCAAAGCTGGACGCAAAGCCGGGGCCGGCGTCCCAGGCTTCGGCCGTCTCCGAGCCGGCCGCTTCGGCCTCGGAGGCGGCCTCGGCGAGTTCGGTGCCGCCCATGTCCGGGGCGGCTTCGTTCTGGGCGCCGAGAAGCGGCGCGCCAGGTTCCACCCCTGCGCCACCGTTCCCGGGCGCGCAGCTCGCGGACGTGGAGCGGCACATGGCGACCGGCCGCGCCGCGCCGCAAGCGCCAGAGCCGCCGCTGGATGCGGCGACTGCGGAGATCGACGCGTACCATCTGGGCTACAGGGCGGCCGAGGCGGCGATGCAGCAGCAGCTGGCCGCCAAGCAGACGGAGCTCTCGAACCTCCAGGTGAGCGCCTCTATATCCTCATGCGTACGAAAATGCAGCAACCAGAGATCCATCCTGCGCTGCTGGGTTGTGAGCTTGCGCTGCTGTCCATGCAAGGCTCTGCTGCACTTGCATATGTGGTGGTTCTGCCCCCGTCTCTCGCCCGAGGCAGCAGCCCACCAGCCAGCCTGCCTGTCTACCCGCACAGGGGACGCTGGACGCATTCATGCGGGCGTCGGCGCAACAGCAGGCGTACCTGACGGAGCGCCTGGCGGCAATGGAGAGCCAGTTGGCGCACTTCAAGTCGCCCACCGCACCTGCAACACCCAGTAAGTATACAGGTCTGAACAAAATCTGACGCCACCGGCTAGCATAGCATTCTCGTGGCACTGTGGTTGTCTAGCACTGGGTGTGCCGTTGTGCTGGTGCGAGTGCTTGCTCGTTTTCGTGGGTGTTACGCAAGCTGTTCAGATGGATCAAGGGGGGTATGTAGACACCCACCTATGGAAACTTTACAAAGCATGGCCTCGAGTGCCGAGGAGCATAGCGAAGAGCTCATTTGGCAGCATGGTACAATCCTGCTGTGTCCGATCGAGTGTCCATCATCAAGACATGGCTGGCGCGCTGCAGGAGGCAGTGCCAGCAGCCCGGCTCAGCTGCACGCGCAGCCGGCGAGTCCTGCGCGGGGGCTGGCGGTGGCGACTGCTGCAGCGGACGGCGGCGGCGGTTCGGCCGAAGCGTCGACAGAGTCGTCAGAGGATGACGACCCGCTGTCGCCCGGTAGCCGCGCGCATGCGGAGTCCATGTACAAGGACGCGCTGTCCGCCTCTGACGGTGAGACCCTGTCGCCGAGCTTCTGCCGCCACTGTCTGCGGACACGCTATGGCAGATTGCAGAGCAGACGTGCAGCAACGCGCTCGGCCTCAATGCATGGGTTTGGCTTTGTGGCAATCCAGGAAAGACTATAACCAGCTGGTGGCACAGCAGGCGTTCAGCAGTGCACCAGTGTCGCTGCTGTGGCTGGAGCAGGCATCGGGCAAACACATCATAGTGCGTGCTGCCGCACTGTGCAGGAGATGTGCGGCTGCTGCAGGCGTGGGCGATGACGGGTCCTGTCTGGAACGACCTGAAGCCGGCAACGGCGCAGCGCATGGTGACGCAGCTGACTCGAAAGCTGCAGGTGCGAATTGCACCTTACGTCGCCACCGATGTTGCCAAGTACCACAGCATGCGATCGTGACAGGCCGAAGTTTCACATATTTGCATCTTCAGGTCAGCATAAGGCTGTCGTTCAACCCGACCTTTCAGTTCGTTTCACGACGTTCGTGAGGTCAAGGGCTATTCTATGTCATTTCCTCCTCTCACGTCCTGTGAGCGGTGCTGCAGAGGAAGGAGGCCCTGCAGCTGGTGCTGCCGTGGTTCCAGGCGCTGGCGGTCGACGCAAAAGCCGCCGCCAAGCTGGACCTTCCAGCGGAGTCACACAGCGGCATCCTGGCGACGCATCCTGGCGTGGCGTGGCGTGGCATCCTGGCGGCGCTGTCGGCCCTTGGCCCGGAAGAGGACCCCACGGGCCAGGTGCTGCGCAAGCCACCCTGGAGCATCTGCGTGCAAGCTGCGACTGAAGCACACAGGCCAACCTCAGCGCAGTGGTCCCTTTACTCAGCTGGGAACTCCATCGGCAGGCATGGGTAGGATGAATCGGAACTGTCCATGCTGATGCGCCTGTGTGTGACCGCAGGCGCGAGCACTGCACGACAAGCTGGCGGCGGCCTGGCAGCTGCCACAGACACGCATCGAGGCGTCAGCGCCGGCAGGGACGCCGACCAAGGTGCCGGCGACAGAGCCGACGGCTGCAAAGCGACCGGCCGCCTTTGGGCCCGTTGCAGCTGGCGGGCCGCCGGCGGCGGCGGGGCAGGCGGAGGGCGCGCCGCCACCAGTCGGTGCCAGCCTGTCGGCTGGCGGCGTCGGCACAGAGGTGCTCGTTGCGGAGGCTCTGCTCGCCAAGCTGCGGCCTGCCGCCGGCATGGAGGCGGCGCCGTCGCTGGTGGTGGCGGCAAAGCATGCGGCGGTGACGGCGGCCGCGCAGTGGGCCATCGCCAACGGCAGCGCAGAGGCCGTCTACGACTGGCTGCAGCCGCAGCCGCAGCCGCAGCGGGAGTGACATTCTTTACCATTAAGGCAGCTTGGCTGCCTTAAAGGTAAGGTGGCGGACCCGACGCTCTCTGACGGCGAGTGGCTTCAGCGCGGAGGTCAGGGTTTGCGAGCCCAATTGCTGCCGCATTGACCGCGACAGCCGAGTCTCTACGACACATGCACGCTCTGGCCTTTCATCTGTTTGTAGAGCAGGTGGCTTTTTGGTTGACTGATATATTCCTTTGCCCATTGAGTTCGTTCCGTTCGTTGCTAAATTCCTCCGAGCTTCCTTTCAAGATTTCGCCCATCGAAGTACCAATCTGATGTGCCTCTGGGCCAGCCGCAGACAAGACTCCTGCATGCCAAATTGCCAGCGATAGCTCTGTTTTGCGCCAAGAGTGTGAGTTTCGTGGCGATCGCACGGCCGCAGCGAGTATATCACTCATAGATCACCTCGTAACATAGTCAGTGTATCAACCCGTGAAGCACATCGACGACATGCGACAGTGCTTCACAAACACGTCAAATGCTCTCCAGCTGCAATGGCTGTAACTCCGAGCGGCAGCATCATCTGAGTTGTCGAACGCACATTGCCACAGACTGAGCTTGTGCGAATATAGCCGGAGCAGGATGAGCTTCCCATGGGGAAATTCGCATTGGGCATCCGCCAAAGACAACGACATCGCGGTCCAGCACATCAACGCGAGAGTGGTGTGCGATGTGCCTTCCTTGCACCTGGGCGTCAGCGCACTGATGCTACAAGCCAACTTTGTCACGATTCAGTTATCATCTTGACACAAACGATCCACATCGAGCGCTACTGTCGCTGCATCGTCGTTGCTTGTACAACCGCGTTCATGGGTGAGGGTGGCGCACTGGTGAAGGTGGCGGGCGCATCAAGATTCATGCACCATGGCTGCACAGGAGAAGCAAGTGGCGCAGATCCGGGACAGGAGCAAGCTGTCCAGTCGTGATGCGAGGCAGGCGGACGAGGCGCAGCAGCCGGAGGCGGCGCTGGAATCTGGGTCCGCCCCAGGAGCGGACTCTGACGGCCGGGAGGATGGTGACTGCTATGAGAGCATCCACCTCTACTCGCAGCAGCGGCCGGCCGAGGCAGGCCCCTTCTGCTGCCAAAGTTCGCCTTCATCGCTTGTGCAGCATGTCTGTCAATTAGCCTGCCTCGCCAGGACGCACTTGCTGCGCAGCGCTTCACGGCCCTAGCCCAGGCGCATCGAGCGGGGCCTCTACACGGCCAGACCGCATGCCGCCTTATCGCCACGACCCTGACGCTGCTCCGGCTCTCAAAACCCCATACCCTATATCGCCCTGGCGCCAAGATCCCTGACGCGGATTCCTGCAATACGTGCAGCTGGAGGCGCCGCCGGTGGACGATGAAGACTACCAGAAACAGCGCGCCCTGAGCGACATCCGGGAACCGTACAGGTGCCGCTCCCTGCATGCCGCGTGCTGACATCACCGCGTCACAACTATTGCTTGTTCGGACCCCAAGCGCACAGGTCGCTGAGAAAGCAGCAGCAGCAGCTGCGGACCCTGCACTCACCGCAGCTGCGTCGACGGCTGAAGAGTTGAGCCCCTCAACTTAGTGCTGCTGCTGCTGCGTTAGGATACCGGGTGAGTTCATGCGGGGCGCTAAAACCGGCCTGGCTTCGGAGCTGCCGGATTCGCCGCTGCTGGTGTTTATCAACTCGCGCTCCGGCGGCCGCGCCGGCTCGCGCCTGGCAGAGGTCCTGTACCACGCCATTGGGCACTCCCAGGTAATACACAACAGGGATCAAAGAGGAAACTTGGAAAATAACCAAATTTTTTCCGCTGTGTGGCATCCGCGCATGTATCTGTCGGCATATGGTGGCAAGCTGGTGCCATCGGTCCACCCTTTTCGAGCTGCCAGAAATTCAGAAAACGTGTGGAAGACAGGCGACACACCGCTGGCGGAGCACTGCCGCTGGCGACCATCCATCTGCTTCCTGCTGCCTTGGGTATACGACCTGCAGGACCACCGGCTGGGCAGGTGCCGCAGCACATCTGGCACACCCTGGACGCAGCTGACAGCGTGAGCCGGCAGTTGTTCTGGATCAAAGCGCCATGCCCTTGACAAACGCAAGTTTCATCTGTTGGCAGGTGTACGACCTGCAAGACCACCGGCCGGGCCCGGTGCTGCAGCGCATCTGGGCAAATCTGGACGCAGCAACTGCAGCGGGGGACCCCCGTGCGGACTACTACCGCAGGAATCTTAGGATTTTGGCGGCCGGCGGCGACGGCACCGTCGCCTGGATCCTGGGCACCATCGCAGAGCTGAAGTTGGAGCCGCCACCACGCGTAGCGGTGAGTCCTGACAAGGGAAGTTGCGAAACGGTCAGGAAGGAAAATGCCTGAGGTGTCGGCGTCTATTGTGGGGGCTCGTGCGGATCGCAAGGCAGCACCTCTCCCTAAACAGTTTCTCAATGCAGAAACTGTTTAGCTGCGCCCGGCCTCCTGGGCATTTTGTCACAAGCAGCCCAATGGAGGTCCGTGAATTGCAACGAGCGGAACCGAATCTTAAGGCCGTGCTGTTGTTGCAACGAGAAAATCCATTGCTGCTTCCATTGTGGCAGGTGCTGCCGCTGGGCACTTGCAAAGACCTGTCGCTGGCCTTTGGCTGGGGCAACACCTCCTGCTGCTCATTGTGCCATCGTTTGCAAGAACAAAATCCTTCCTGCTTTCGCTGCGGCAGGTGCTGCCGCTGGGCACCGGAAACGACCTGTCGCTCACCTTCGGCTGGGGCAACACCTTCCTGCCGGCGTGGCTGCGCAGCTTTGCGTCAGTGTACCACCTATTGCGGCGCATCGCCGACGCGCAGCCGCGGGAGCTCGACTGCTGGCGCATCTCCATCACTGCAGGTCCGGCAGCCTTCTGTGTCTTACATCATTTGTATCAGTCAGGCCTGAAATTGCTCGGCACTCCTTTCGAAGCTCCTTTGGGCGGCGTGGAGTGCTTGCTCCATCATTGCTCAGACAGCAAATAGTGCAACTCGTCGGTCCATATCCTCAGTTGATCTGTCTTTGGTGCGTCTTGCAGATCAAAAGGACTACTTCAAGAATCTGCCGTACTCGCTGCAGCCCGCCAAGCAGCAGCCGGCCTCCGGCTACCAGGTAGAATCCTTTTCACCTCATTCCAGATCCAAAATAAGCCCTTGGGTTGCGCCTTGCGCTTGCACACAGGGCAGACCTTCCAGTCATGATATCAGAAGTGATGCCAGAAGCGCTGCCCGGATGCTGAACAAAATCAAATTTCACTACAGTCTGAGCAGCGGCCTCCTCTGCAGGCGGTGGGCACATGGTGGACTTGTGGCTGGACAAAATCCATCCTTGAGCCACAGATTCCTTCCACATGTCTGCTGCAGGTGGCGGGCATGTTTTGGAAGTACATGAGCATGGACCTGGGTCAGTGATGCAAGGCGACACGGCGGATAACGTATCAGGAAACGCAATTTTCAGGGCAAATAACCCTCTTTCTGCAGGTGGTGGGCATGTTTTGGAACTACATGAGCGTGGGAATGGACGCGGCGGCAGCGCACGGCTTTCACCAGCTGCGCGAGTCCAGGCCCTGGGCCGCCCGCGGCCGCATCACCAACCAGGCCTGGTGCGCAATTTTCCGGAATCACTGATGTCTGGCTCGGTCCAAGGGTCAACACAGGACTGAACGCCGCCGCTCTGGCCATCAGCATCACTCCGTCCTGTTCATTCTCTGGTGCACATTTCGTCGTGCATCGAGATCCCGCGAGTGAGTGGAAGGCGCCGCTGCCGCACAGGTACACCTACTATGGTTTCGCCTCAGGGTGGATGTTCAAGGCGCCGCCAGTCCGCAAGACGGTGTCCCTCCAGGTGCGCCTGCCGGCCGGCACCCACCAACTGCACCACCACTCACGTGGGATCACCCCGATAACTACTCTGCAGCGACCCGGCTCGCTCCTGCCGCACCCCTTCCTCTCTGCATCGACTCTGACGCTTTTGCGACCTGCGCTTTGTGACCTGGCAGGTGCGGCGCGCCGGCAGCGAGCAGATGGAGGAGGTGAGCATACCGCGGGACGTCAGGGCGATCGTGGTTCTCAACCTCCAGGCGAGTCCGCCTGAATGACGCTGCCGCCGCTGCTGCTGCAGCTGCTTCGACGGCTGAGCATGCCGCCGTCCGGCAGCATCAGGATGATGTTGCTGTCCGGGATGCCTAGCCTGCGGCGCAGGCGCATTGTTCAATTTCAAAGAGCGTGCCTCATGTTGTATATGGTGGTGCACAACTCAAGTGGCATGCCAAAGTGCTCAATCGGCATGTGCCAAATAGTCACAAGTTGATAGTCCAGAAGTACCTGTCCACATCGCCATCTGTGCTTCCGGGTATCCGGCAGACCAGCCGAACTCGGAATCGCGTTCCAGGCGGAGTATTCGAAGCCGTGCACAGTCTTTTCACTGCTCCTTACACACTGCCTTTCACAGCTCCTGTCTGACGCCCCCGCAGAGCTACGCGGGCGGGCGGGACCTGTTTGGGCTGGCGACGGATCCCGCCAAGCTAGAGTCCCGCGGCTTCCAGGTCCCCATCTTCAACGACGGCCTGCTGGAGGTGCGCACGTGTTCCCCACCCTCCTGGCCACCCTGCACCATGTTCTGCTTGGTGTCGTATTGACTTCAGGCTTCTCACATCCCCTCTCCTCATCAGACAATGGACCATGCGTGGCGCTCGCCACGGTGACCAACCTGGGTTCTACAGCCGCTCCTTGACGTCCATGCTGTAGCACATGCCTGCACTGACAGCAGTTCATCATGTACTGCAGGTGGTGGGGCTCAAGGGTGGCTGGCACACTGGCGTGGTCATGTCAGGGATGACGCGCTGGCACGCTGTGCGCTTGGCGCAGGTCCCCGAGCTGTCGCTGACCCTGCGCGCGCTCGCCGGTGCGCCTCAGCTGCTGTCTCGCTTGCATAGTGGCTTGACCTAGCCGCACCCAAATCTACATACGGCATTGCACAGCAGCGCCTGCGACGCGCCTCAGCAAGCGCTGTCTATATGGCTGTTCACTGTTGCACGGGAGCTGTGCTCACAACCTGCCCATGCGCCTGCGCTGCAGGCAAGCGGGGCGGCGCGGGGGGCGGCCAGACGCACATGCAGCTGGACGGCGAGCCCTGGCGGCAGGCCATCCCCACCGCAGCCGGCGAGTCCTTCACGGTGCGATGACGCCTGCTCTCAACGGCATACAGAAACATGCGCCTGCGCCCTGGCAGCAGGCCATCCCCACCGCAGCCAACGAGGCCTTCACGGTGCGATTACCGCCACACTTTCACCCGGGCTGGGAAATTGCAAGAATGTCTCTGCAAACTGTTTGATGGCGGCGAAAGTCTCCTGAGTTTGTGCACCAGAAATTTGAGCTGGTCGATCCGCTGTTGGCAGGTGCGTGTCGGGCAGGCGGCGGTGTCGCACATGCTGGTGAACTCGGAGTCGCTGCGGGGCATCGCGCCCCGCGTGCGCGCTCTGGCCGCCCGCGAGGCCGCCGTCTCCGCAGTGGTGCCCCCGCAGGTACTTGAACTTTCACGTCCTGAGTCCCTCCTGTCATTTTGACAAATTCCATCAACTTTTTGAGCGTGCGCGCGCTCGCCGGCCGCGAAGCTGCCGTCTCCGCCGTGGTGCCGCCGGAGGTACTGCTGGCCTTGTGGGTTTAGTAATAGAACGCTCAATTTGTCAGTCTCGCACTGTCCAAACCCGCCAACATTCCTGTTCGCTCTTTCGCAAGTCTGGTCTTGGTTCTGCCTGTCCCTCTAGCCACATGCCCTGGCACCCACACAATTTGTAGCATCGGAATTCAGGATGTTGTCGCGCTCGCGCTGACGCAGACGCTGACCGAGTCGCGGCTGCGAATGGACTGAAAACATATATTGTGCTTGTACATATAAATTGAAACAATCAACGTTGCACTTGCGCACGCGCAGACGCCGACGGTGTCGCGGCTTCGCACCATCAGCACCCTGCAGCCAGGCGCGGGGCCAGCCAAGGCCACCGCCGCGCAGCTGTCGACCAAGTCAGCTTCCGATGGCCCGCGGGCGCTGGCGGAGGCGGCGTCCACAGCAGTCGACTCCTCCCAGCAGGCGGCGGCGCCCCGCGGCGGCGTGCAGGCGGCGTCGCGGGCAGTCGGCTCCTCCCAGCGGGCGGTGGCGCCCCGCGGCGGCGTGCAGGCGGCGTCGCGGGCAGTCGGCTCCTCCCAGCGGGCGGTGGCGCCCCGCGGCGGCGTGCAGGCGGCGTCGCGGGCAGTCGGCTCCTCCCAGCAGGCGGTGGCGCATAGCGGTGCCGACGAGGCGGCGTCACAAGCTGTCGGCTGCTCCCAGCAGGCGGCGGCGACTGGCGGCGGCGGCGCTGGTGCAGACGCCAGCGCCGCCGGGAGCCAGGTGCCGTCAGCAGCAGTCAGGCAGCAGACCATATTTCAGCCATGATTCAGCTCTACAGGGTTATAGGGAGTGGTACGCGTGTGACTCAGGAATTAAAGCCACACCGGCCGCCAGCGCAGCAGCGTGGTTTCTCGGTGTCGTTCTTTTCTGCTTAGGGATTGATTAGGGTTGCAAGACTCAATCAATGTAATTTGGAATCCACCCCTTTGCAGACTAGAGGGAAGTGGCTTCTCCTACCGGACTCTGCGCTATCCTTATCGATCACTCTGCGCTGTCCTTATCAGTCACGCTGAATCACGTTGATGTCAACCATATCTCAGAGGAGCACTGCATCATTCAAGGTACTTCAAGGTCAACGGAATGCGCAGCCAGCGCAGCTGCTACTGATCATGTCATCTGCTCTACACTATGTCTTCTGAGTGCACTTCGCCTTTGCTCATGCGCGGCCGTCAGCAGCCGCCCGCGCGGCCAGTAGCATCAGTGCGGCGTCACGACTTGATGTATCCGCAGCGTGCAGAGAAGCATCTGCAGAAACAGCCAGAGCCTTCGATCTTCAGTCTCCGTGATCTGTCACCACCCAAGCCAACAGAGAGCTGCTTTTCCACACATGCAGGTCCTCACCTGTCAGGCGCCAAGCGGCATTTCTGAGTCTACCGGGCCTATCGGCACTGCCTGCGCACAGCCATGCGCACTGCCGTCAAGCATCGTTCCACAGCCGACCCAGAGATCTTGCAGTGGCGCGGCAGAGCAGCAGCGTTGCGGGCACGTGTATATAGAGTTTCCAGGGGGTCCTACCCTGTGGATGGTGAATTGTGACCATTATGCCATAAACATGCACAGAGGCGGGCTCAGCTCACCAGTAGTAGTCGTCTGAGCGGGTGCAGGTCTGGCCGCTGGACTATTTGCTAAATAAAGTAAACAACCCCTTCGTTCTAGGTTTTGTCTTTTTCACAACGGGCGCGGCTCACCAGTAGTAGTCGTCTGAGCGCGTGCAGGTCTGGCCGCTGGCCGTGCAGCAGCTGCCCGTGATGGGCCTGTTGGCTCCCGCGGAGGAAGACCTGCCGCCGCACTGGCCTGCATCGTCACAAGTGCTGGCGATGAGATGGATGGCCAGAGTCAGATGAGAACGAGTGTCGAAGTCGAAGCCGAAGTAGTGCAGAGAGCCCACAAACAGTGCGCTGGCGGTGAGCGATGCAGTCAGCAGCGACCCCTGACGCTCTCTGACATCCGTGTTGCAACCAACCCTCTGTCGCACCATATGGGCCGATGGGGACGGAGCAGGAGCCGCCGCTGGGAGCCGGAGTCGGCGCCTTTGTCGGAGAGCGTGTGGGGGACGGCATCGGTGACGGCGTTGGGCCAGGGCTGGGGGCCTGCACCACACTTACAGCAGGGTTTCATGTCAGGGTCTAGATCTTCGCAGTCGCTTGCTGTGAGGTGAGGAGGCTCGCAATGCAAGACACGGCTGTGGCAGATAGGACAAAAAGGGAAGAATGAAGATCGAACAAATGGCAAGAAAAACAATCGAGCATGACGGCAATGGCGGCGTTGCACCCCGTGTCATTGCGGGAGGTGCCTGCTTGCCTTTGTGGGCGTGGGCGTGGGCATCGGGCCACTGGACCCAGCAGGCACGCACTGCCTGCAGAAAGTCATCACAGCAATTATTTCGGATGTATCGTGAGCATGGTCAGCAGTGGCACAGCAATCACTCAGCCATATGCTGCCAACGAATCCGTTGCAACAGCACGAGAGGAAACACCCCGCCGGCGCCAAAGCCGCCAGCAACCAGTCTTGGATTCATCAGCATTTTTGCGGCAGCAACGTCAGCAGAAAGCGCACCAGTAGTATTGTGAGCTGCGGACGCAGGTAAACGAGCCGGAGGCATTGGAAGAGCAGCAGCTATTGGCGATCTGCTGGTCCGCCCCGGCCGCAGTGCTGCTGCCTCCGCATGCGCCTGCGGGTGGTGCACCGGAGACAGATTCTACAGTGTCTCGTAGATCAGAGGACAGATGCAAGCGGCTGGACGGCATGAGAGTCAGAGCAGCCGCCCGCAGAGAAGCATCCCGCAGCGCCTCAGCGGAAAGATGTGTACCGTACGGGGAGATGGGCCTGCTGCAGGAGGAAGACGATGGCGACGGAGTGGGGCTGGCTGTGGGCCCAGCGGTAGGTCCCCTAGTGGGGCCGGCTGTAGGAGCAGCGGTGTGGGTGGGTGTGGGCGAGGGGGTGGGGGTGGGCGAGGGGGTGGGCGAGGGGGTGGGTGTGGGCGAGGGGGTGGGCGAGGGGGTGGGTGTGGGCGAGGAGGTGGGTGAGCCGCTTCCGCCGCATGCGCGGTACCACGGCACCAGCCCCACCGTTTCCAGGTACCGCACCTGCACAACGGCAGAAGAGGCTCGGATGCCAGCTCACGATTTCTGAGTTCAGTAGCAGCAACAGCAGCAACAGCGGCGGAACACGGCGGCAGGATGCAGTAGATAGCAGAAAGCAGCAGCGGCAGGATGCAGTAGCAAACAGTAGCAGCAGCAAAATTCGTCATCATCACCATCACGCCTGTGAGGCGTCGGTGTTCAGCCAGCAGGAGGGCTGCATTGAGGAGCACACCTTCTCGAATATGACATCAAACCAGTTGTCCTTGACAATTCCACCTGTATCACCTGAATTTGCCTGCGCAACGTGAGACACGAAGTGGATCAAATGAAGGCCTCAAAAGACTTGACATAGCCCCGCAAAAAGTGTAAAGACCGCAAAATTCTGCAAACCGCACAAACCGCTAACATCGCAAAGTTTTTCGCACATTAAAAGACCAGTACGCCCAACTAAAAGAATTTTTTCCTCCATTGATGTTGTTGAAGTAGGTGGCGATATCGTTCATGCTCTACAGCCGCCAACCATATATTTGTCAGACAGCGCTTTTTTGACAAATTTCAGACAAGCAGATGCCCTGGACATGCGGAACCTTTGTACCCTGCCTTACAGCGTTCTCCAGAATAAACATCACTCACGTTGATGTCATTCTTGATGCAAGTTGCCAGATCCTGGGCGTAAGGGGGGCAGTACTGCTGGATAGCTGGGTCCGAAAACCTGCCAGGAACAGAAATAGAATGCAGGTGAAAGGCGGACGGAAGCATACTTTTGTAATGACCAGAAAAGCAGCGGCGGCAGGACATGGGAGAAACACAGTGACTGCTGCTAGCGTAAAGACGGAAGGAGAGGAAAGTGGAAGAGAGTGAGTTCGAAAAACCTGCTGCCTGACTCGCCTGCGCAATCAGAAAAGACGGAGAGTTCGCATCTACACATGCAAATCAAATCACGTGCATGTCAGGCGGATGACAGACGGACCCAGGAAGATGGGAAATTTCTGGGTGACGCCGCCAGAGGTGTATCCCTGCGGATGTTGAAGTGTCAACGGTTCTCGTGTCAGCATCAGCAACACCAATGCGCATGACCACCGCAATTTATATGACATCATGTAGGTGTGACTTTGCCGCACGTCAGCTGACCTGTGTGCGCAGGTAGCCGCAGGTGTTGTTGAGGCGCATGTCTAGCCCCGGGCTGGTTGACGAGTAGACCGTTTGCTTGGTGACTGACGGCGGGCTGGCGGCAGTAAAGGAGATGAAACGTCATTGTTGGAAAGTGTACTGTTCACTTAGCAGCGATGCAGTATTGCTTGCAGACAGCAGTTAGGGTACGAGCTCGGGCCATTTTCTGACAGTGAAGGTGGGCGCTTTGGCTGCGGTGGTCGGGTTGACTGTGTCAACCACTTACTAGACGTGGGGCGAGATGGCCACGTTGCCTGCACAGCCAGATCGTGGTGCAGTGAGCGCGGTCGGCGTCATGAGTGACAAGGCCTTGACTGACATCGCATGCCTGCTGATCATCTTTCAAACATATATTTCAGGCTGACATGGGTGCAGCAGGCACCAAACATCTCAGACCTCCATACACTCCGCCATGCATTGATTCCAGCTGGAGTGAACTGCAGCCTGTTCGCATCACCTCGGTACGGCTTGGTGAGCAGGGACCTGAAGAAGGGGTTGGGGTTGGTGCTGGCGCTTGTCGTCTGAGGCCCGCTGGTGGCGAAACCGTCGCCATACTGCTCAACATATCATACTTCGTCTAGGTCATCAGGAAGCAGTCAGCATCATTGCATGGACGCGACTGCCACCCTGCCAGTGCAGCGCAACCAGCAAGTCACACATAGATAAGGTGCACAAGTGCCTGGCAGAGGAGGGATGGTGCGACATGATTAAAGCAGGCGGCCGGACGCACATTCGCCCCCAGGCCGCTTTGGCCGGTGCCCTCAATGGCGAACAGGGATTCTGCACGAACGCAGGCGATAAGCGTCAGCGAAACGTTTTTTGTCATTGTTTTGACCGTCCAGAACATTAAAATCGATCAGCGCACTTGAGTTGATGGCGTAGATTGCATCCATGATGGAGAGGTAGATGGGGGTGATGTCGGACCAGCCGAGGCTGCGAGCATCTGGCTCGTTCAGGATGTCGTAGATCGTCCGCGCCTTGCTGTAGGGGTCGGACTGAATGTCCTGGGCGAGGTTCTTGTAGTTCTGCAGTTGGCACAGCATTCCCCGTCACAGTCAGCGCCTCAGCCGCCAGAGTGGTGAAACTCGTAGATGATCAACGATGTACACATGGCGGCCGCATGAGGGACACAGACCAGCAGCGACGGGGACCGGCAACAGCAACCGACTGCAGCGGCAGTGCGTGCCGTACTCGTACCGTCAGGAAGGAGCTCTGTGTCACTGTGTTGTCCTCCGTGTGGTTGTCGATGACCACCTGCAATCATTCGGGTCAAGTCCTTCAGTGTTTGCGGCACCAGTCCAGATTCAAAAACAGATTTCAAAGCAAAGCTGTGATTCATCGCCTGTATGTTCAATTCAGGAAATGGGAAATGGAGGCGTCACATAGAAGCCGTTGCGGGCGAAGAAGCTGATGGCGAACAGGAAGCGGGCGTAGGTCGTGGACTGCCGCAGGTAGGCGTTGCACGTCCCGGTGCTCGGCCCGTCAGGCTTTGGGGCCAGAGCCCCCGCTGGCTCTGCTGGCAGCGTGACGTTAGGGCTGCAGCCTGCGCTCATGGTGCACGCACGCGTCAGGCGAGATTCCCAGTGTCTGCCGTAATGCAGTCCTTCCCCATTGGGATCCGGGAGCAGCACCCAACCGCAGATGCTGCCGGCTGATTCGAACACAGCATGATGCATCATGCAAGTGACTGTATGTAACGTGAGAATGCAGCTAGAGTGCAGAGCCCGTTCCTGGAAGATGCTGGCAAATGTCACGAGCTATGACATTCTTTGACGCACCGGAGGCGATGTTGGCGCTGGGGTCCTGCGTGTTGTTCCGCAGATCTGCGGCGGAGACGTTGGGGCAGGAGCGAGTGCGGGAGACCGGCGTCTTGCCGAATAGGTCCGTGAAGCTGCATGCAGGTGGCCACAGTTTATATGTGCGTCATCGTCTTGGGCTCGCATGCAAGTAAGGGAGCAGGCCATGATCATTGCGCGCGGCAGGACCAGCTGCGCCCTCACATGCAGTAACGAGGTTCCTGGCTGGACATTGTCTTCCAGAGCGATGCGTCATGTGGTCCATGGTTTGCTAGCACACCTAAATGGCAGCCGCACGGCGTTGAAGCCCAGCAGCTTCATGCGGCGCACCACGTTGACCATGTCCAGAGTCATTGCCGTCGAGCCCTGAGCATGTTTGCAACAATACGGTTCTCAGCGGATTACTATGAGCATTGCCTGGACCGTCTCTCTGAATGTGCAGTGGCAAGACTGATATCCGCACCGGGCCAATCAGGCAGCAATCGGCAGGCATGTAGGCAGCTGATGCCAACAGCTGCAGATGGGAGATTTTCTTCACCGCATAAAGGCCGTCCGGCGCCGTGGCTCCGTTGTTGAACCCGAACCAGTTGAGCGCACGCAGCGCCACTTGCGTCGACCCGGAGCAAAAGCTCACGCCTGCAGCAGGGCATCTAAATTGTTCAGGCACTTTGCGGCACGCTGGCTGTATTCAGGCTGTGCCTCAGACGACATCAAGTGGCGAAGGCAGACCACAGCATGTTTTGATGCTGCATGATCAATTCCATGAGGTGTGGCAAGTGGTGCCACTGCGGCGTGGCGCGGCGCCGCGATCACCACTACTGCTGCAGGTTCACACAGCCGGCAGCAGGATGCAAACATGCAGCCCAAGCTGCTCAATGTTGCAGCTACTGAACGTCGGACGAAAGTGCTTGCACTGGAGGCCTCACCATCGCTGCAAATGGCGATTGGCGTGGCGGGATAGTCAGGGTCGGGCAGGTCGGCAGGATCGGTCTGCAGAAGGTCGCGCCGCCACGATGAGGCTGACCCGATCTGCACATGCATGATCATATGAGAAGGCACTTACGTGGATGTGACTTGATTGCCTCAGTCCTTCCTCCTTCATGAAGGCTTGAATTTTGCTCAAACTTCAGGGCGCTTTCGGACATGTTGTGGCGAGTCAGACCGGAGACGGTGACGTCACAGCGCTGCTGCACTCGATCTTCACTGATCGATGCGAGTTCCCTGAATTGCAACGCTTCCAGCAGTCTGCCAGCAATCGAGCATCAAGTGGGAATGGAGTAGCAGTCGTGCCTGCGCAGCATGGCCGCCAACGAAGCAGGCTGAAGACACGATCAGAAGCACAGCCACTAATGCTGCCGCGTGGCCTCCCATCATGACGAGCAGCGTCCTCCCTGCCGGCCCACACACCCCGCTAGACTTTCCGCCGATTCTGACACCGTCCTCTGCACACCGGCTCACCACAGCTTAGCGCATTAGGAGAGCGAGGCAGCTTGCTGCACAGGCGGTTGACGACTTGATTGACAGGTGATTTGCACATCGTTGACACAAATCTCCTTGGATGCTTCCGTAGGGTTACCAAATTCTGACAGACAACTCTGAGTGTCATGTCAGCCGCCTGAAATGACAGCTTCTCCAAGAAACACGTTGCATGGCTGTCTTAGCGTCTGACCTTGACCCCCAACAGCAGCGATGTGGCAAACCGCATTCATGTGCAGTTGCTAACCGTATAAAAGCCAGACCCAATATCGAGATACACGTCATGGAACGCCTATTCCAGCCTACATGACTTGGTATGGTCGTTTGAGCGCTCTCTGCATAAAGTGCAGCGCTCCGCAACCCCTGCCGCCATTCCGCTTAGCGAAACGAGTATGCAACTCACAAGCCCGCGGCAAATGGCGCCAGCAGGTTTTGCGCCTGCGGTGACATCACACGCCCAGACGTCAACAAAGTTAGAAATAATGGGATTTATTTTTTACGGGGCTCAGAACCGACCCCACCAACGCCAAGACGTCAAATTCGTGGCCACAATATGGCAGCAACCCGTCTTGACTAGTGCGAGCCACACTGTTCAGGCGACACACCTTGTCATACCACTCCGGCCGGTTCTGGTGAGTTTTCTTCTTTGCGTAGTCCTTTGCCCGCTGCTTGGTCTCAGCGGGGTACCTGCGCCAGGTGGCGGGCAGCACCTCAGTATGCAAACACGCCGTTTCTTAGCAGACGCCAGCACTCGACTCAGCCCTGGAGGTCAGCCTCATGCACGACACACAGCCTGCTGCACCTGCCGCCTGAGGCAGCAAAACCATTGAAATACCCTCACTGCCATACCAGCGGGTGATGGCGACGCCCAGCTTCTTCACGAGCATGAAGGACACTGAGTGTTGGGAGTTGAAATTTGACAGTCCCAAACTCGTGTACCTGCGGGTGATTGCAATGCCCAGCTTCTTCATGAGCATCGCGCCCGGGTAGACGCCCGTCTGGCGGCACTGCGGGCACGCGGCCGTGCGCGGCGCCTGCGCCAGCACCGCCTTCAGCGAGCAGTGCAGGTGCGACAGGCCTGCGCCAGCAAGGCATAAATCGTTGGATCACGCCAGTTTACAAATCTCAACAGAAGCGCCAGCACCACCTTCAGCGAGCCGTGCAGGTGCGGCAGGCCTGCGCCAGCAAGGTCGAAGCTAAGCCCGGCAAACAGGCGGTGGCCCCAGTATCGTGAAGTGATGGAATCTGCCTAGACAGTGTAAGACGTCAACACTGCCCGATGGTGAACGCATGGGCATATTTACATTCGGTCATTCTGCTGCTGCGCTGCATCATCTCGGACACTTGGCGAGGGGAGTGATTGATTGGGTGATTGCAGCCGGCGCACCTGCGGCATGCAGCGCGCAGTCCGCGCACGCCTTGTGCCCGCAGGTCAGCCCCAGCGGCATGTACATGGGCTCCTGCGGACAGCACATGTCGAGGGGCTGCAACACAATATGAAGCAGCACAGCGACTGTTCACAAGGGCGACATCACATGTGCTCCTAGTCATGTGATGTCCACAAGTCGCATGCCTCGCCGCATGCTCCTTCCACTGAATGGTTTGTCGAACGCCGTGAATGGGAAGCAGCCTTGCAGATTGTGGCAAAGTGATACGCACCAGGCAGATGGGGCAGATCATGCTTTCGTCCCGAAGCTCGGCCTCGCAGGGCGACAGTCGGCTTGTAGGGTTCAGACACCCCGAAGTCTAGTAAGGTTAAAAGATAATCGCGCACCAGGCAGATGGGGCAGATCATGCTCTCGTCCCGCAGCTCGGCCTCCGAGGGCGACAGCTCGGTCAGCGGCAGCGCCTGCTCCGCGGCGGCCACTGCGCCGCCGCCGCCGCCGGCCGGCGCGCCCGAGGCGTCCTCCATATCTGAGTCCTCCGGGCTGGACACCGCAGCCTGCGTAGATAAAACAGCTTGAGCGAAGGTGCGGTGCGCATGCCAATTGCTGCTCCGCGGCGGGCAACGCGCCGCCGGCCGCCGCGCCCGAAGCGTCCTCCATCTCCGAGTCCTCCGGGCTGGACACCGCAGCCTGCTCATATACAACACGTGTGGGCTTCAGCGAAGCTGGAGCGAGGACGTCAATTGCTGCTCCTCTGCGGCCCGCGCCGCCGTCGCCGCCAGCCGCCACGCCCAAAGCGTCCATCTCAGAGTCCTCCGGCGATGGCCCGCATGGCGGCGCCACCAGCCGGCGCGCCGAAAATGTCAGCCATCTCAAGAGTCCTCCGGGCTGGACACCGCTGCTTGCGGTACGTGTACAACCAAGCAGGACTTCATAAAAAGAGGTGCGGAGAGCATGTCGGTGGCTGTTCACATGCAGCCTGCAGGATGGGAGCCGCGAAGGTCTACTGCAGTGTCAGTTGCTGCGCAGACAGCCAGTGGAACCGTCGCATCCCCGCAGCAAGGCGCCCCCGTTGGCGGACTCACGTGCTCCCTGCTGGAGGCTTTCTCCAGGGCAGGGTGTTGGGCAAAAGTGTTGAACGAGAGGTCTCGAAACAGCGCTGCCTGGTGTGCATCTGCCGGTGCGGCGCCGGGCAAGATGCTGACACGACAAACATGACACACATATCACCTGGTGCGCGTCTGCAGGACCTCCGGCGGGGCTGCCAGACGCGGGACTGCCGGAAAAGCCGGGCGGGCTGATGGCACGGCGGACGTGCGAGTGCTGCGCCTCCCGCGCTGCCTGCCGGTTGAGCTGCTCCTCCAGGGCTTTGAGCTCGTCCATGAGCGGCGAGTGCAGAAAGGAGCCCCACTTCAGGTTGCCCGCGTCCCAGCACGCCTGCAGAATCAGGGTTTCGGAACATGTGGTGGTGATGCGCATGCAATGTTAAAGTCAGATGCGTCGACGAGTGCAGGAGGGAGCCCCACTTGAGGTTGCCCGCATCCTAGCACGCCTGCGGGTTTCAGACACTGATATTTCAAGGCATTTCGTGGCAATGTATAAGCATGCAAAGGTGAGATCAGGTCGCGTCGGCTGCCGCCGGGGAGCTTTCAGTGGCGCGCCGGCTGTGCAAGCTAAGACTTCCGACAGACCTTGGGTGCCGTGCCGCCAGGCGCCGAGTGCTGACTGCCTTTTTTGCTTCACAGACTGATACACTAACTGTTGTGTGCTTCGCGCAGAGTGCATTTGATGGCACGCCTGCAGGAAGCGACTGCCGGCGGAGCCGCCGCAGTACTTGTCGTGCTTCTTGGCGATCTTGCGCAGGCCTGCGGCATTGATAACGGCATACTGCCGGCACCACGCCGAGGCCGCCGCCAGCTCAGCTGCCTGAGGTCAGAATCAAAGCCAGCTTCGGGCCCAAAACAACCTGATGTGGTGATCTTGGCATCAGTGCAGTGCGGACTGTTCTGAGTAGGCAAAACCAGCAGTGTCTCTTTGACCGTCCATCACATATTGGGCACATGCCATTGCTGCCGCATAGCACCGCTATCAACTGTGGAGATTGGCGGTGTGCCTCACCGAAAGCTCGTCCAGCGGCTTGGGCTTCTTCAGGAAGCTGAGGCAGCCGGCAGCCGTATGCCTCTGTTGGGATTTGCTGGCCGCCATCACCTCCATCGCCGCCTTTTCAAAGTTCCTGAACTTCAAGAGGAGGGGACATTTGCACATCCTCTATTGGCGGAAACGCGTCGCGCAGCACTCACGAATGGCGGACTGGCTCACCATGCACGTTGGCAATGCACCCGATCAAGTGTATTCGGCGGCGTTGTGCATCGCATGGCAGCATTGTCCTCCCCTTCCGCCTGATTCATGAAATTCCGTCGACCAGCCGCACCTGTTGACAGACTGGACCTCCTTTTCCAGCTGCTTGAAGAAGCGCGCGTCATTTGCCTCCACCTGGTCCACCGTGCAGCCGTCTGCGTCGTTCCTACATGGCGGGTTTGCAGTGACACTTCAGCACACGTGGCTCTGTGCGGGAGCCAGAGCTTCAGCCGCCTCTGGCGCCACACCATATGAGATGTCTGGTTCGACACGGCCGGCGCCGCAGCATCATGCAGGGCAGAGGCGTGCTGCAACATTAGGAGCACATGATGTGGTGACACATCACCTGCACTTCTTAATGAGCTTTTTGAGCTCCTTGTACCTGCGCGGCCACATGAACGTCACATCGAGCAGTCGTGATGTATGATCGTGAAGCGTGGCATGCCGCGCCAGGGCGCAGACGACTCCTGTGCTTGTGGATGGCGGCACGCTGTGCACCTTCGCCAAGTGCGCATGGCTTGCAGCAGCACAGCAAATGCCTCACCGGATGAACTTGCCCCGCCACTGCACCGCGCAGTTCTTCTCCAGGTTGCCGAGCTGCCGCGCAAACTTCATGGCTGGCCCCGTTGCTCGCTGTCGAGGCTGGGGTTACTCCTCCCCTCCGAGGCGTTCAACGTGCCATGCCCACCAGGCAGGCGCTGGGTTGCGCAGCTGCTTCGCCGGGCCGCGCGCTGTAGTGATGAGTGGCCCACCTGGACAGCACGACAATACTGCATGGCCATCGAGGCACTGACGCTTTTGCACTAGCACAAAGTATGCTGGCAGGGATCGCAACGCGTTTGCTGTTTGTAGATGCAGTACAGAAAGCATATCCAGTGTGAAATTGCGGCCATACGCCCGTTATGCCCAGACTCTGTCGCACCTTTAGAATCAACGGCCGATCACTCTGCGACTCTCTTGCAGAAGAGGGATCGAGTGCAAGCCGATGTACCGAGTTGCCTTGTTGGCCAGCTCGATTCAGATCGCGAGCAACAGCGCAAACAGCGACGTGCAGGCAATAGTTCTGATGGAGATGGCTCTCAGCGACACTCGTGTGATATGATGCAAGACGAAATCGTCAATGGACACCGCATCTGATCAGATATTTCAAACACAACATGTACGGAACTATTGTGCTTGCACCATTCTGGCATTTGTACTTGTGCATCGCATCGCCTAGCAAATCTATCCGTCGCCTGCTGGAGCCCGCAGCTTCGACAACCCGTCAAGAGGCGCTGGCGCCCGACCTACAAGTCAAATGTTCGACCTCAGCAATTTGAACACCTTCAGACTTCCGTGACGTCCTGCAACATCGTGGCAGTCGAGTCGGCTTGCTGAAACACGCTGAAGCACACATGGATCACCAGAGCCGCCACATCGTGCAGCAAGTCAAGAGCAAACTGCCCTCAAACTTGCCGCAGCTCGACGAGTCCGCCCTTGCGCGCCTCAAGGCGCAGGCTCTCGAAGCAGCCAGGCTGCTGCAGGAGCAGGTGCAAGCGTTCTTATGTTGTTCATGTTGATTGTGCAGCATGTGTCATGTGATTGATCTATGACACGACGCACCAGCGCTGTGCACCTGCTGCCGGCACAGCCCGTGTGGCATTTGCTCGCATGAGGGTGCACCCCCGCATGTGTCGCAGCAAACTGTCACAGAGTTGCGATCAGAACGCTACATGTCTTCGACAGGCAGTCCAGACAGCCACAGCATCGGCGCAGCACGCAAATGCGGTCGCACAAGACGTCGCCAGCTCCAAAAGCGCCAAGGAGGCGGGGACGAAGCTGTGGGTTCTGTGGAGAAACTTTGACAGCAGCAAGCACTTTGCCAGTTTCGCCCGAGCGCTGGTAGGCTATCTGAATCACGCACTGGTGGGCATTGCCACATTGCATGAAAGATTGCTGCGGTGCTGATTCTGCTGTATGCCGCTGCAGATCTGTTGCTACTTCCTTAACCTCTGCTGGGAAGACGTGGAGGCATGGAGGTGGGCCACCTGATCTTCTCATCGCGCTGCCTGCCCCGAACCACAGCATGTGTGACGTGCAGCAGCAGCAGCTGTGGTTCGGGCTCCATCATGTGCCTTGACCTGCCGAGCATCAAACTCGTGACGCTCACAGCCTCCTGCTGCGTTTCAGAGAGAACAACACGCCGGAGATGCAGATGCAGTGGGCGCAGTATCCGGGCGGCCTGTTCCGGAAACCCAAATTTCCGTGGATCGAGGCCCTGGTGCTGGCGCCCTGCGCCTGTGCGGCGGCAGCGGGCATCAAGGTGCCTCTTCAATTCGTGTTTTGCATGAGTTGCTTGCACGACATCCAAGGTCTGCATCTCCCAGCCCGGTCGATGCCCATATGTGCCGGTGACTTTGGAGGCCAAATGTATGTATGCGGCACCCGCGCAGGTGCCCTGGACGGCCACGGCGCTCGTCATAGATATGGTCTACGACAGCTTCTCGCTCATCGTCACTCAGCTGTGAGTGCGCAAAGCCTTGATCATGCAGTGGCCCCATGTCGTCTGGGCAGACAGCAGCATGCCCTGGGCGCAATTTTGACGAAACCCATCCACACAAGAACTCTCTGGCGCACAGGGTGCTGCTGCTGATCTGGGGCCAGCAACCAGGCGAGCTGGTGGTGAAGAAGCTGGCCATGTTTGGCTGCGCGGCTCTGGTGTACGCGCATGCCATGAAGAACAAAATTCAGCCCAACAGCTACGCAGGTGAGTGCCACATCAGTCGATGCGTCGGACTGTTTTGAAGAAATGCCTTTGAGTGAACGCTGCCGACCGGCTGACCGTGTCTTTGCGCTGCAGGTCTGCTGCTGAGGGGCAACGACAAGCAGCAGGTGGGCCGGGGGAAGTCGCTCGTGCTGCTGCTGGGCAGGTGGGCAAGATGCAACCCCATGTTGCTCCTTTCGTTCGCGAGCTCTGTCATCTCCCCCATTGTGTCCTGTTCCTGCTCTTTTCCGGCGCCGCTTCTGTCAATGATCGCTACGTGTGCCACATTCCACTTATCAATGACAATTACAGGTTGCTCATGGCGAGCTTGTTCATTTTTGTCGGCATCACCCAGATCCAGCGCGTCATCGCCCGCGACTGGGTGATGCATGTACAGGTATTTTTCAACTCACGCCTCCAGCTTTCATTGCGTACGTTTGCGTGTGCATCTCTGGTGCATCTCTGTGTGCATTGCTGCCATCTCCATCCAATGCCTTGCATCATCTGATCTCCTGTTGTCCCACCATCTGATGTACTCTGGAAATGCGGCAAGCCGATGCGCTTTCAAATCCCAGGATAAAACCCTAATCGGCATCCGAATTTATGCTGCAGCACGACATTAAAATTCCGGAGGCTATACGACGAGACGGGCACGACAACAACTGGCTGCTCGTCGAGTTCCTGCTGGCGCTGCCGTTTGCGATCGGCCTCAAAACGGAAATCGTCTCGCGGCTGCTGGCGGCGACCATGATGGCGGAAGCCGTGACCTGCTGGAACTTCCTGCAGAACTCTGCCTGGCCCACGTGGTGAGCAGATGCGCCTGTGCTTTTTTGATTGTGTCACCTGACCCAACTTTCTTCTGAATGCCCTTCCGTCCAACATCCAGCCCACCAAGCAACCAAAGCTTCTCAGGAATGAGAGTGTGGCCTGCTCGCTGCCGTCGTAGGCAGTACAAGTCGCACGTCCGCTCGCATTTCTTCACCAACCTGGGAGTCGCTGGCGGATTGCTGCTTGTACAGACGTTTGGGGCAGGCATCTACAGTGTCGATGCAATATTGAAGGTGAGCTTGCTGCTGCCTCGCGGTGCCTGCAGTTGCAGTCTGTGACACCTTCCGCGCCACTGAACCGAGTGCTTGCACTCACTCAGCCTACGTGCTTGTGTGCTGAATTTGACGATGTCATGCGCCGCAGGCCAAGAAGGCCAACTGATGACGATAATGTGTGAGCGGAGTCAATGACTTAATTAAGGTTCCTAAGGAAACCCTGACTGAAAAAATGCGATTGCCTAGTGTACAGTCATAACCATTTCCAACAGGCTATACTCGACCATTAAGGCAAATCAAAGCAATCTATGCAGCAACCAAAGCTGCGGCCACCGCATCCTCTATGAGACGTCGTGCCTCCTCTGCATGCTGCAGCTTCGATGCCTTGCCCTGCATGCGCCCCTTCCCGCCGCCGCCCTTCCCGCCCAGCGCTGCAAGCACTGCCTTACCCGCTGAAGTGACAACCTCCGGCGGCCCTTGCAGCAGAAAGCTGCCCGCCACATCCGCCCCCACTTTCCCAACAGTGCCTGTGAGAGGACACGGCAGGCGTAAAGAAGCTCACAAAAGGGCAGAGCCTTGCGCAGCACATTCGTCGTACTCAGTCCACCAGCCATACAGATGCAGTCTACTCAGCAGGTGCAGACGGAGCAGACACATCTGTCAGAAAGCAAGACGAGCGAGACGCACCATTGTCGGCTGTGAGCAGCACGGTGCAGCCGGGCTCCACCTCTGAGACGGCAGCAGCGACGGCGCTGAGGAACGGCATGTCCGCACCGCTCCTGTGCATCACCGCGACGTTGCCTGCGGTTTGCAGTGAGCATGCTTCAGGCAGATTCTGCCGACGCTGCCTGGAGAGAGGATCAAGAAGCAGTTCCTGGTCCTGGTGCTTGCGGCAAACAAGTGTTTCCAGGCTGCCCAGATGCTCCTCTCTGACCAAGCCTCGACACCAAGCAGAAACCAGCAACGCGCCCTGCTAAGGATGATGATGTCCAGTCTCACATGTCGTCCTATGGCAGCACAGAGGTGGATTGGAAGATCGCTTCTGTCCCCCATGTCCGAGGCGCTCACGGGGCGGCAGGATGCTAGGAGTTCACATCAAGACGCTCACTTGGCGGCAGCGAAGCGAGGATCTGCTGCGCCAGGATGCCGGCGAGCTCATCCGTCGCTGCGCGCAGCGCCTTGCCGGCGTCTCGCCGCTCCGCCTGCAGCTTTCCGATTGCGCGCTCGTGGTCCGCCGGCGGGCAGGACAGCACCTGCACGGCGGTGCAGGAGTCTCAGGATTTCCGTTGCGGGCAAACGATGCATCTTTCTGGGCCCAGCAGCCGATGCGCAGGTACTGTGACGCCAAGGCGGTGACTTGTGAAGCTGGTGGCAAGCGGTCCTTGTCAGCAAGCTAGCGCTGTCCTTTTCAAGAAGCCAGCGCACGCTAGAGATGGGTGCAGCAGGTGCCATTTTGCACACCAGGAGGCACCAACGATATGTATACCTGCAATGAGGCGCGCACCCGCAGCAGCATCTCCGACAGCGCTGCCAGCGCACGACACAGCAAGATGCGCCAGTGTTAGTCAAGGAAAACCCTCACCGCATTGAGGCGCGCCTCCCGCAGCAGCATCTCTGACAGCGCAGCCAGCGCCCGGCCCCCCGTCATGAACTGCAGCACGACGTTGCCGCGCTGCTTGGTCGTGCTCGCCACCTATTGGGGCACTTGGTGATCTAGTTCAACACGTCACATGCCCCTACCAGTGTGGCATCGCACACAGACACTGCATGAGCCGGGCCGGCCGAGGGTGCACATTGAACGTTAGTCGGATGAGAGGCGTAGCAGCTGTGCCAAGCTGTCGCAGGTCACAGCAGTCAAGCCACTACAGAGGTCGCAGTGTAACAGCAAGGAAATGTCTGCACCCATCTTCGGGTTCGGTCACCTTGAGCAGCTGTAGCTCCGAAAGCGACTGCAGGTGTGTGCCGCCGCATGGATTCAGGTCAAGCTCCTGCGCAGCGCATTTGAAACTTAGGGGAAGGGAGGTAAGGGAGTCGATGAAAGCACACATGCGTTTCGGCTATTGATGGTCCAACGAGTTCACAGCACAAGGACCATCAGAGGGGAAAGCGCAGTAAGGTGAAGGCAAGTGCAGGCGTGGTGCAGCACAACATTCAAGCGACTCACCTCCAGTTCCAGCAACCGCAGTCCATCCTGCGGCATCAGCATGAGACTGATGTTCGGAACGACCACTGTCACTGCTGCGTTCAGTCCTAGCTCGCTGTGTCCCTTCCTTGCAATTGTTTTGCCCGGACAGGTGCTCAATGCTCGTTCGGATGGCGCACCTTGATTCTCTCCGCGGGCGGCAGGCTGCCGCGGAACAGCGGCGATGACGTGACCTCGCCAGCGCGGCTCGCGTCCAGCACACGCGTGCGCACCGCCCGCGCCTTTCGGATTTCCTCGTTGCACCGCGCCTCGATGCCACTGATCTGCAGAGACAGCCCGAGGGGCACGTCGCACCGACTCCGCTTCCGCGCAGCGCTGGCCACCCGGCGTATTGAGCCGGTGCTGGGCTTGTGTCCTGTTTATTGCAATAAGCAGTCTGCCAATACACCCATGTGTTGCAGCAGCGACAACGATTGGTTTGAAATCTTACCTGCTCCGGCGTCAGCGACTGAGTGTCAAGCTCCACGCTGACCAGCGGCAGGCTGGGCGCGTCCCGTTGCCAGGCGTGCAGCTCCCAGCCGAGGGTTTTGGCGTCCGCCATGATCTCCGCGACGGCGCTCAGCAGGTGCTGGCCCTGTTGCGCAAAATTCAGAAGTTCAGTTGCAACTTGTTTGTGGCGGTGTTGCAGCGTCAGTGCAGCCCAATGCAGGAACTTCATGGGTGGGCCATCCTTCGGATGAAATCGAGACACATAATGCTCAGTCAAGCATGACAGAAGGTCTAGGATATGCTTACCGTGTGGTGCTGCATGTGGTCAAACCGCCTGTCCCAGTCCACCGCCACAGTGCAGGCAGCCCCGACCGGCAGCGGCGCGGTGACAGTGTGCACAATGGCGCCATTGCCGTCCCGTTGCACGTCCGTGACTTCAGCGCTGGTGCCGTCATCGATGGTAACTGTGCCGCAATCCGCAGGCTGCCCGCCACCTGTCATGCGCATCATCAATCTGGTCATGAAACAACAGGAGCGGGATCCGGAAGCTGCATGAGAGCCTGATCAGGTGTTGTGAGTATTCGAGTGGTATCTGACGGAGCAGTCTGAGGCTCTGGACGCCGTGAAAGCAGCGGCGGAGTCGGCAGCCGGCATGACGATGCCGCACGTCAGCAGGAAGCAGGTACAAGAGACAATGAGGATGTGCATACCCTCTGCGTACAGGACCGTCTGCGACAGCTGCAATGCCCATTGCTTCGGGCCCTTCTTTTTGACGGCGACAGGGCTACAGCTCATGACGGCGGCGGTGCATTGCCGCACATAGCTGTCCTCCAGGCAGAACAGCTGCCCCGGCATGTCTACGAGACTGCTCTGGACAGGTGCAGCCGCTGCTGCTGATGCCTGCAGGTTTCTGCGGATAGGGAGCTGCCTCTCGGCTGCACCCGACTCGGTCGGGTGCAGCCGGCTAAACTTCCGGTGTACGTGTCGTGGGCTTGCATGCAATGGCGAGCAGTTTCGCCGGTCGATGCGGCTTAGAATAAGCGTTTGCCGGTCACTGATGCAGGCCATGGGAACAAATTCTGCTCGGAGATTTGCACGACGGTGACGTTGCGTAACGTGCCTCGTCAAACGTGCTGACGCGCAACGTGCCACCTGCAACACGATATCGTGCACACTGACACCCGTGCACGGGAACATGCTTGCATGCTACAGAGGAATTACTAGCGCTCCTGTGGGGCGACACGTTCGACAGCGCACAGCGCGTCGCTGCCAGCTTCGATACAGCGTTTGGTGCAGCATAATTTTGCCAGTCAGCGTGGCCCAAGCAGCTTACAGCAACGAGCACGTGCAACGCTTTGTGACAAGACAGCGTATACACGGCGTGGTCCAGTCAAGCATTTGAAGGGCGTCATCCAGTGACCGCTCTTCGCCAAAGAGACCGCTCTTCGCCAGAGCGTCGGGGCCTGAGCAGGCCGCTCGAAGCTTTCCAAAAGTCCACAAGTTATGGGAAACGCCTGGAGCCGTGAGACCCAGGGCAGAGCCCTGTTATCCGCTGTAAGCAGCGGCGACACAACGCGCGTGCAGCAGGTGAGCTTGCCTCTCCGCACACAGCCTCAAATGCTCATGCATGGTGTGTCAACATGCTGTCAAAACATGCTTTCATGTTCTCTCGCTTGATACGGCCTGTCGCTTTTCGCCGCAGATCCTGGACGACAATGCCGAGGCCGCGTTCTTCATTCCTATACACAGCCAGCGCACGCCGTGCTTCGCCGCAGCAGGTATCACTCAGTTCATAACCCTGATCGACCGGCAAGTCTGCTGTCAGCTGTCTGCGGCTCACCATGCACATTGCCAGCAGCAGCAGCAGCGCGCCCTGCCTGATGCCCCTTCCAATGCCTGCAAATGGCTAATTGGGGGCGCCACCGTCGTAGAGCGGGGGGACCTGGAGATGCTGCGGCTGCTGCACCAGGCCGCAATGCGCGCAACGCCCGCCGCGCAGCTGTGCCTGGACCAGCCAAGCGCCCGCGGCCGCACGCCCCTTATGTCCGCCTGCCAGCTCGGGTGAGACTGCATCCCTTGGATTCAGGCAGTCCTTGCGGCTTTGAGCCCTTTTGCCTCTCGCAATGCCCCCTAGCACGGCTAACGGAAGTGCTTCTGCTGAGATTCTCCTGCTGGAAGATCGCTGTCAGGAGTGTCCCCGCCGTACCTTCGCAGCTTGTCATGACACTTTCACATTATCCTTCTGCAGGCACCTCGACTGCATGGAATTCCTGCTGGCGGCAGGCGCCGATGCGACAACGGTGACGTTCAACGTGCGGCGTGAGACAGCGCTGCACCTGGCGGTGCAGCACGCGCATGTGTCGTGCGCAGAACGTCTCATGGCTTCAACCGTTGTGGAGCCTGGCGGCCACCCCTGCCGCCTCGCCAATGTCATCAGCATTGGGGTGCGTGATGCAAGTGATGCCTGGCTTACCGCTCTCAACAAGGCCATGATGTCGCATCCCGCCATCAGATTCCTGGTGCCTCGCCAATGTCATCATCATCGGGTTTGAGCTTTACCTGAGTTATAGACATGAAGGGGTATATGTCCAGTCGCAAGCTTGCCTGCCCTGCGTCTCTATGTCTGGCCGTGCAGGCACACCTGCTGCGCTGGCAGCATTTGACGGTTGAATTTCGTTGTCACAGGGCGCGCGGTACATCGACGCGGTCAATGGCGCGGGCCTTTCCGCCCTGCACCTGGCCACGCTCCAGGGCAGCGCATCCACAGTGAGTTCATGCCAGTTTCGTGCATCATCACAGCACTTCATGGCTCGGCTCGAGCATAATGTGTCAATGCACCACATGTATGGGTTGCATAAGTGAAATGGATGATGCCCTCTCATCTAGGAGTCTGCCGAGAGCAGGCCAGCCAGCTGCATCAGCCAGTGCTCAGACGGTCTCTGACAAAACATTCCAGCTCACAGTTGCACTGCCGATTCTGTGTGTCAGGTGCGGGTGCTGATACGCGCGGGCGCGGCGCTGGACAGCCAGATCGCGGGCGGCCGCTCGCGGCCCTCCAGCAACTGGATGTGCGCGGGCTCCACCGCACTGCACCTGGCCTGCGCGCGCGGCCTGCCCTCCGTCGCCGCCATCCTGCTGGACGCGCAGGCCGCAGACCCAGGTACGCTCGTCGCCCGCCGTTTCCATGCTCGTTTCTGTGTATGCAGCAAACTCCCTTCTTCGCCGCCATCCTGCTGGACGCGCAGGCCGCAGACGCTGGTGAGCAGCAGTTGCCGATTCCGACAGATGGTCTCCCAAGAGCGTGAGCAGACGGTCCCTGCCTTGAGTTGGTCTCCCAAAAAGCACGAGCAGACGGTCCCTGCCCTTGGAATAGCCACTTCTTGAGAAAGCAGCTAGACAGCTCGCTGGGATCCTTGTCGAGTAGCTCCATTTCTCATTGATCTGCCAGGCCCTTGCATCCCTGCCACCGCGCGCACGAGTGAACACGCACCTGTCATGGCCACAGCCGCGGCCTGAAGCCCAGTGCGCACGGCGGAGGGGCACCACGGCGTGGCGCGGCTGCTGCACAGTGACCCTTAAACCCTGTCCTCATCACCATATCAACATGTGAACAGGTTCTGTAGACCTGCGCCGCATTCGCAACAGCCGCGGCCTGAAGCCCAGCCAGTGCGCGCGTCTGGAGGGGCACCACGACGTGGCGCGGCTGCTGCATGCGGCGGCGCCGCCGCCGGGGCTGCCGCCGCGCCGCTCCCGCCACGCCGCCGCGGAACTGCGGGCGGCGGCCCCCAGCCTGGAAGCCCTGATGCAGCTGCTGGTGGCGCGCGCAAAGCTGCTGCTGTCGCTGCGCTCCATCGTGCTGGAGCAGCAGCAGAAGGTGCTGTTCATTATCATCATCGTCCGCCCGGTTTTTGTGGGTAAAATGACTGGGGTCTTACTGTGTGTGCTGTCGCTGGGCTTCTACCCTGGCATGTGTGCTGGAGCAGCCAATATGGAATTTTCCAGGGAGCTCAATCTTCTTGGTGTGCAGGCCATTGCAGCAGCAGAGGGCGGGGATGCGGCTGCGGCTGCGGCCTGTGGCGGGGACGCGCAGGCGGGCGCCCCCGGCGGCGCCCGCGGGTCGGCCAACAGCGAGGTGGCGGTGGACATCCTGCACCTGCTGGCGTCGCTCGACTTCACGCAGGCGTCAACAGACCCAGGTGGGCATTCTTTCAGGAGAACAAAGGCAACACTGAAGATTGCAAGGCGCAGGGTTGAGGACACCGCTGCACCTGCTAGCGTCGCTGGACTCCATGCAGCGTTGGGCAGCGAGGCGGACCAAGGCAGGCATACTTGTGGGTCTGCCTCAAGCTGTGGGGCTTGCACCAGACTCCTGCGAAGCTCGCAAGGCAGACACAAATACAGTGAGTGGGATGAGGCACCGCCGCTTCGCATACGGGCCTTAGCGCCGCCGAGTGACTGTCAACAACCCATGCTACCAGAGTTTTGCCCAGATTGTGACAGATTGTGAACGCATTTTGACAGATTGTGACTGCGTTGACAGATTGTGATTGTGTTTCGAAGCGCGCTTTATTGCACACTCTAGGCAGTAGGCCGATTTTTGGAGCTGACGCGCATTGTGGCGCCTTTGGAGCTGGCAACACCCCTCTGTCGACAGTGCAAACACTGAAAACCCGCAATGTCTCATGCAGGCGGCAGCCGCGCGTGGAGCTGGTGCGCAATCTGACGCCTTCATAGCTGGCGCCGGACAGTCTGTCGAGTCGGCAAAACACGTTCGAAGCGCTGAAACACATTCAAAGTACTCGTGCAGGCGGCCGGCCGAGCCTGGAGCTGGCGCGCATTGTGGCGCCGGCGGAGCTGGCGATGACAGCCTTTGCAATGGACAAGGGACGTTTCCGTCATGCTGTCGCCCAAACCCTTCAGTCACCGCGTGCGCAGGCGGCCGGCCGAGCCTGGACATGGCACGCATAGTGGCGCCGGCAGAGCTGGCGCCGGACGCGGGGGAGCCGGAGATGCGGGCGCCCTCCGGCCGCACCTACCGCTCCTACGCCGCCACCGCGCTCATGCAGGTTTGTGTCGGGGAACGAAGACAATGAACTTCAAACCAGCGCTCGACAAAGGCCTCCGGCTGCACCTACCGCTGCTGTGATAGAGACCGCTATGCCGAGGCCCGCTCATGCTCATCCTTCTCTCAGGAGATGCCTTTCACAAGGTGCACAACCATCTGCAGGCATGCGCACGCGCTATCTGAGGAAGGTGGATGGCCCCTGCTCGCTGGGGCTGTGGAAAGTGTGCAGCGAGAACCGCGTGACCTGCGTGCAGGCTGCGCTGGAGGCGATAGAGACGGCGTCGCGCGCAGGGCCGGACGGCCTGCAAGCCGGCGATGCCGCCGCCATGCCCGACCTGCTGGAGTCCGCTGCAGGTGGCACTGCTTTTTCGTTTTTGTTTTCTATTCGTTTGTTTTTTTATTCGTTTTTGATTTCTCCTCCGCACCCCTGGCACCGCCGCCATGCCCGACCTCCTGGAGTCCGCAGCAGGTGGCGCTTCTTTTTCCTTCGTCCTTTCCTTTTTCATTTCTCCTCGCGGCGCCGCCATGTCCGACCTACTGCAGTCTGCAGCAGGTGAGCGCCTTGCCCTGCGCCCTCCTGACCGCCCCATCTGTCTATTGGGTCATTGCCCACTTATCCGATCAGCATCGCACACCGTGCTTTTCGCCTGTACAATCTGTGCGCAGAATAAAAATGTACGTCTCTCTATTGGCGTTAATCCATTCTCAGCTCTGAGCGCAATGCTGCTGACAAATTGCAGGGGCAGCAGCAGACAGCTGGGAGGCGGCCACGCGGTCCTCGCGGCGGCGGCGGCGTCGCCACCGCGCCCCCAATAACAACGCGCTTACCCTGGATGTGAGTGGCCTGTCGTCTCCTGGGTTTTTGTGTCATTCAAAACTGTATTGGCTTTCACAACTGCAATATACGCCGTCCATTCTCTTGCCGCAAGGGCTGATGGTTTGCCAGCTGCAGTGCGAGTTTGTGCACGTCCAGCCTCAAGTCGCAAATGTCTGTTTTGACGGGACAAGCTGGACCACGCTCCAGAACGTGCGGTGATGATTCCTCACCGCACCTTCTTCGTGTCACGCAGGAGCTGTTCCCTGCGGGGCGGGAGGCATCGTACAGCACCGGCGACCTGTCGTGGGTGCCGCCCGAGGCGGAGGCGTCGCCGATGTCCCTCGGCGGCTGGTTCCGCTCGCGGCGGGAGCGGCGGCGGCGGCGCGGCGGCGCCTCCCTGCCGCCGGCGGCTGAGGCAGTTTCCAGCGACAGCGGCGGCGCCTTCCGCGCAGAGCAGGCGTCCGTTGCGGCGCCGCAGCGGTCGCTGCCGTGGCCGTTGTCGCCGCGGCCGCCGACGTCGACGCGGGCGCTGATCACCAGCATGATCAGCAGCCGCTCGCTGGACGTGTCGGTGGACGACGGGCTGCCGATGCACGGCGGCAGCGCCGCCTCCGCCGGCGCTGTGCCGACACCGGGCGGCGGCAGCCGCAGGGGCAGCGCTAGCAGCGTCGACCGCGGTGGCGGCAGCGGCGGCGGCGGCGCCAGCGCGGCAGCAGAGGCAGCAGAGGAGGAGGCTTCGGGGGTGGTCGCCAGCGAGGACAGCCTCCTGCGCAGCGGCGACAGCAGCAGCTCGGGCGAGGAGGAGGCGGAATACGGCTCAACCGTCAAGCTGGGCCAGGTTCAGCCTTTCGTGGGTGGATGCAGACCGACTTTCATTTTTCTAGGAACCTTATGCGGCGATGGGCGGCACACGCTGTCTGCTCGGCGTGCCCTCAAGGCAGAAATCGTGCAGACAATCGTGCATCATGCCAATTGGAATCTGTGCGTTGGTGATGCAGAATGACGGCAGCGCCGCATGGGACGCCAGCGGAGGGCAACTGCCCGAGAAGGAGGGCTGCGCCATCTGCATGGACCGCGGCGTCGAGGTGAGGGGCCGGTAGAACCATGGCTGCATCTATTGTTAGAAGGCAGTGCATCAATGAAAGGCACATCTTCACTCCTGATAGTTTCAACCACTGCTGTGACAGCCAATGGAAATGAAGCCCAGGGTGCCCGCCGCCGCATCTTTAATTGTCAAATTTCTCGTCTTGCCCAATTGCAGGTGGCCGCCGGGGGTTGCGGCCATGGGCTGTGTGTGCGGTGCGCCTACCAGCTGTGCGCGCGCGGCCTCGCGCTGCCGGCCTGCCCCTTCTGCCGTGCCACCATCAACGCCTTTGAGCCCGCGCCGGAGGACGCTGCCCCCTGCGGGGACGCGTGCGGCAACGCGTGCGGGGACCCAAGCAGCGACGTGTGCAGGGATGCGTGCGGCGGCATGGCGCAGCTGGATGAGGGGCCAGAGAATGAAGGATTCGACAAGGCCGCGGTGACGCGCAAGGCGGCAGAGGGATGCGCCGCGGACTGCGGCCTGCCGCCCGCAGCGGCGGCGGCGGCGGCGGCGGCGGCGACAGATGTGCAGGAGATCGCGTGAGTTGGTTCCGGGGCGGTGGGGCATGGGAAATTGGGCAAGAGAACGGGTGCAACTTGTGCATTGGTTTGATGCTGAGCAGAGCGTTTGGGAGCGCCTTGGGTTGTGCAGGATGGGTGACCGTGCAAAGGTCGGCGCGTTGGAAACTTGACTGCTGGTTGTGCTTATTTTGGCTCGCAATTGCAACATCATGGTTTGATGTGTGGTGTTTCCTTTTATTGACAACTGAGCCCAGGCTGTGGCGTTGCTGTTACCAACTTGTGTGGAGGTACTCGTCTGCATTGCAACATGAGCTCGAACATCGCAACGAACTGGAGAGCGTTCATAAGATGCAAAAGAAACTCACATAGACAGGCACTCTGCCTGTCTGTCCTGATTGCCGCTTCCTTGGACTGCCACTTCATCGCCGCCGCCATACACACTACCGAAGAGCGTGTGCCGCCGCAACTGCCTGAGAACAAAAGCTGTCCGACACTGCCTCAACTTCAAACCAGGCATCACACCCTGCATTCGCAAACAACACCCAGTGCTGTGCATAGCTAGAACTAAATACAGATAATTTTCAAATCCCCTGGCTACTTCCGCATGCAGCCCGCAAAATTTCCAGCTGAGCGCTGGCCAAGCCCAGCTGAGCTCTGGTCATGCTTCGAACATGCATGCCTGATGTTTCGCGTGCTGTCAATGATCGAGTGGTAGACCACGATAGAATTTCTTGTCTTTTGTCTGGGAGGTGCAAATATTTGCGCTTGCCGCGGCCATCGCTGCGCTGACATAGCGCCGCCGTCACTTGGGTTATGACTCGCACACCTCGGCGCTGCGACCCGAATCCTTGTTGAATATTTTACGGTAAAACAGTGTAGCAGTATTTGCTGCCGTTCGTGACGGCCTTGGGGTCGACGTAGAATCTGATGCTGCCTGTGTCTGTAACAGACTTGTAAAACGCGCGGGAAAATACAAATCCCGCAAAACAGTAACGATCTTCCCGCACAATTTGCCCACCCTGTGCTGCCACATTCGTTCATGCTGCTGCAGATCGCAGGCTCACAAGTCGATGTTGCTGTGAGCTCCTGTTTGTCACAGTCATCCGTGAAGACTCCTCAGGAGCTCGCTGCAGTTTCGCCACGTTTTTTGACAGTTGCATCGTTGGTCTTGCTGAAACCACAGGAAAGCCACAGCAACCCACAGAACAGCTGAGCTGTCGACGGTGACGTGATATCGCAACTCGCACGTCGCTGTAGAGCTGGGGCGGGAGCTGTGCACGTCTTGCCGTGAGTGACATGTCACGCAAGGAGAACGCTCTCGACTTAGCGAAGTTCGTGGACAAAGCCGTCCGCGTGAAGCTTTCGGGCGGCCGGGAAGGTGACCGAACAGTGTTAGTGCGACTCCCTGCCCGTTCACAGCATGTGCTTGGCATCATCAGCCGCTGCCAGAGTCGGCTGATGGCGGCGGTTTCTGCTGCGCGCAGTCGAGGGAGTGCTCAAAGGCTACGACCCGCTACTCAATCTCGTGCTGGACGAGACTAAAGAGTTCCTACGAGGTGAGGCTCGACCCTGGTTGGTGCGCGCTGCCTGCTGTGTGAGTTGCGCCGCCCCAAGTGGTACAGCGGCACGGATTCTGACATCTCATCTTCTGGCCTGCAGACCCAGATGACCCACTGCGGGTCACAGACGACTCCAGGTTATTGGGGCTCATAGTAAGCCTGTCTGCCTCCCCCTGTACCAACCGCGCCTTCAGTCAATTGCGCAATTCGAAAAGCAAGTGCCAGATTGGACGTCAAGCGTCACATAGCCACATGCCGATGCTGTCACTCGTGCCGACGCTGCGCTGCCGCTCGCAGGTGTGCAGAGGCACGGCAGTGATGCTGGTGGCGCCCAGCGGCGGGCTGGAGGAGATCGAGAACCCTTTCATGCAGCAGGAGTGACATGGCAGCGCCTCATGGACAAGAGGGGCGGCTGAGGGATGTGCAAATCGGAGGCACAGGGGTCGGGGGCAGCGGGACAGACACAGCCACTGGCGGCGGCAATGAACAGCTTCACAAATGCATGTTTGACACAGACAGCGAGCGTGCTGGCGTCGGTATTCGTCTGCTGCCGAGGGACATACCAAAGTACTTGCTTTATCTGGTGCCAGAAACGAAACCACCTGCTTTGCGCAGCAGTTTCAACACAAGCAATACCGGTTTTACAAAAAACGCAAGTCGTTCAACGTCAAGCTCACAGAATCCACTAGGGTACATGCAGCATCTCTAGCCTCACACTCAACAATACAACTCTGACTGCATCTGCAATTTTACATCTCCTGTCGTTAACCGCCTCTGCTAGGCACTGTACACGCCAGCAGTCCGCTCACAGCTCGTAGTCCTGGCCGCTGCCAAAGCGCCAGGCGTCCAACCGCCGATTCGCCAGGTAGCGCTGCCGCGGCGGCAGGCGCTTCGCGACCGCCCGAATCGGCGGCGACAGCCAATTGAGCACCGTGTAGAGGCCCAGGCCCACAAAGTGCACGAACCAGTCGACGAAGGCGACGGGGCCCACGTGCTGCAGGATTTTCGGCACGAACAGCGGTTCCGTGACCATCTGCCCGAACATCGTCGCGCCCAGCGGCCCAAACTGCGGCACGTCCTGCAGAAACATAACACGCAGCTTGCACGGCTGCACGAACTGCAGGCAACGCTACTGGCTGATCTGCTGCTTTGCAGAGGCACCATCTCTCTGGATTACGTGCGCCAGCCGTGGCCGATCAAAAGCGCCAGAACCTGACTACACCAGCAGAAACCGCACGACCGACCCACAGCTTGCAAGTCGAACCTCACCTGTAGGAACGGCATCAGGACGCCGTTGCCGAGGCGCTGCATCGCGCCAAAGTTCGTGCCCAGCAGCTTGTTGACGAACTTCGGGTCCTGGCGCTGCCCCACGCGCAGGCTCATGGCGCGCTGCAGCATCCAGGCGCCCGACAGGCCCGGGCTGTACGCGTTGATGATTCCAAGCGCTTCTCTATCCAGCGCATCCGCCTGTAGATGCACGGTAAAGCATCCTCCGTCAGCATAGTAAATTCTGGCAGAGGCCCAGGCTGTACGCCATGATGCTTGCCAGCGCCGCGTTATCCAGCGCATCCACCTATACGATTGCATTCATACTACGCCTCGAGGACTTGCCCATGCGTGGACGCCATTTGGAAGCAACCAAGACGGCTGTTGTCTGCAAAAAAATCTGTAGTGGGTCCAATGGTCATGGCTTCAAGCCTCCAGCGCTGCATTGCCCAGCCATTGCGGAGCTACTGCTGCAGCCTGTTCATGTGTTCTGTCACCTGGATGCACCAATCGCCTGCAGCCTGACCTGCAGGCCTTTGGGGCCTCAACCCAAGCCCACCTCCATGGCCTCTGTGATGGAAGACGTCAGTCGCGCCAGGTGTCGCGTCAGCGCGCCAAAGCCACCGAAGCTTAGCGGGCTCTGAATGCCGCTCGCATCTCCCACCTGCGAGAGTCATAGAAGGCTCTGGCAGGAGGGCCCACACACGCCGCTAAACTTACCCATGCATGCCGCTGCAACTCAGGCACAGCGCCAAACTCCAACCTGGAAGCGGAGGTACCATCAGTGGGAAATGCTGCGGGGTGGGTGGCGCGAGACTGACCTGCAGGATGCGGTCCCAGGCCGGGCGCAGCGGGGACTGCCGGTAAGTGGGAAAGAAGCCGAACAAAATTCGCTGAGGATCCAGACTGTCCAGCTCCACACCCTGCATTTCACCAACAATTAGCGTTCAAGCAATCGTTGAGACGCGCACAGCATCGGCAACAACAGAATGGCGCTCACAGCACATGGACGCTGGAAGCTGCACGAGCTGGTTTGAGGAGCTTCTGATCAGTATGTGCAGCTTACCGTTCACGAACTGCCAACTGCCACAAAATCGAAGAATGGCGGGCACCTCCGCTGGGCGCACCTGGTAGGATGGCATCAGTCTCCAGTAGTCGTCCATCATAGCCTCCAGCGACGGCCGACGCTCGTCCGCGTCAAAATAGGAGAACAGGTACGTCGTCCTGTGAAATTCGGAAAGGAAACACATGGATCATCAATCCTGTATCCTGACGCCAGCAGGCTTTCAGGATGCTCCGCTGCCGGCACACGCCGATCCACGCCTCAGCGACTGTTGTGGCGGCAACAGGTGTAGGATTGCGTTTTGGCCGCAACTTCAAAGCACTTGTCTGCACCTCTCACCTGCACACGTATCAAAATTCAACAGTTCTCAATTGCATCTGCACCTGTCTGCCGGGCCGCTGCCACTGGGGAACGCCTCCCAGAAGTACTGGCAGCTGCTTGGGACTTCTGCAGCGGCGCCGCTGTCGCCGACACGGGCCGGCATGCTGGTATATATCAGGTCGCCTGCAGGGGCAGTCGTGCTATCCTTGATGCAGCCTGGCATCTCAACATACAAGGGCTTGGCTGCAGGTGCAGCTGCGTACCTTTGCAGAGCCTGCACACACACTGAACTGCCCACGCAGCGGCTGATGAGCCCCGAAGAGACATCGGCAGTGGAGGTGAAGGTTGAGAGGAACAATGTGCAGCCACGCAAGCACCTGTGGTATTGGTGGCCACGTCGTGGCCGCGGTTGCAGGCGCCGACCACGCGGCACCATACAGAACCAGCTGCTTGGGCGTTGTGAGGGAGCTTTGGAAACGATCATGACGGGCCCAACTGAGGCACCGAATCTCTGCAGGCAAGGGCTCGCCTGTGGTGTTGGTGGCCGCGTCGTGGCCGCGGTTGCAGGCGCCGACCACGAGGCACACGCCGTCAGGCTTGTGCCCCCACCGCGCCTGCCGCACGATCGGCGAGAAGTGGCCCTGCAGCACACGTTCAGGGTTCAGGGCTCCACATCATGCGGCACAATGTTTCATGACGATGATGTATGCTACCTCACGGTCCTCATGCGGTGCAGCTGTGCAGCGTGGTTTCTACGGACTGAGGTGTTGCACGTATGGTTGATACTCTGGGTTTCTGATGAAGTGCAGACACCCTCAAATAAGTGCTCGCGGCAGCCGCGCACCATGCAGTCCACCAGCATGCGCCCCGTGATGGGTTCCTGTGGCTGCGAGCCGCTGCCGCCGCCGCCGCTGCTGTCTGATTTCATGGGCGGCAGCTGCAGAGCCACGCCATTGGGGTGCACGTGCGCCACTTCTGCTGCTGTAAACTCGAACAGCGTGCCGCCGCTTGCCTCAAAGCGCTTCCGCACCTGCATGACAGGACATGATCCATTTGAAATCATTTGCATTGCACGAACATCTCCAAGACAGCCAGCCAGCTACGCAGCCGGTTCAGCAGCATCTGTTGCAAACATGACTCCTGTGTGTGGCAGTGCCGGGCTGCTTGGGTCGCGCCCCGGGCAGTTGCAGGTGCACTGCAGAGGTGAGAGAAAGTCGCACCAGGTCGATTGCTTTGATGGGGCTGAAGCCCAGATTGAGCACATCCTCCACCCACACATCGGCCGAGCCGTCAAACCCTGCACAAAGGGTGCAAGAAGTGTTGCACCTTCGAGCATATCCCGGGCTCACTATGTGCAGCAAATGCCAGCGGCAGATGTGAAGCAATCCAGCGCTGCTGGACACGCCTGTGGGTGCACAGGGAAGCGTGATCTTGCGCTGCCAAAGGAACCCCGCACTCGCCTGCCCGGATCGGGTTGAAGGTGATGTTGATGCATTCCTGAGCCTCCTCCTGGCTGAAGACGCCCACTTTCACCTGCACCAAAAGGCGCCGACCGCGGCCGGTCAGATTCGCTGGCAGGTCTGTCCGACAGGCCAAGCCGCACGACAGCGGATGGATGCAGACACCATGCACCTGGCACAGCAAGGACGCCCGCAGTGGCGCAGCAAGGAGACTAGGCTGAAGCATGCAGCTGCACCACAGCGCAGGTGCCGGTGGTCAGTGCAGTTGGAAAGTGCCATCGTTATGGCCAGGCAGCGGCAATTAGTGCACGCACCAGATCGTCGATACTTTACGGCTGGAAGTTCACTCTTGCGGCCTCGCAGCGGGCCTGTCCCTGTGTTCCTTTCAGGCTTTTCGTACTCCCTTTGTCGCTGTCTTTCAGCCAAGGACGTCAGCAGCGCACCAGCTCGTCGATCTCCTTGCGGCTGATGTTCCACTCCTGCGCACGGCCGCGCAGGGGACCCCGCTCCACGACCGCCACCCGCAGTCCCGCCAGCTGCAGCGCGGCTGCCAGGAAAATGCCCAGCGTGCCGCCGCACACCACCTGGCGACAAGCGATATTTCGGGTCAACTGTGATTGAATCAAAAGTAGTTGCAGGTTGGTGCCAAGCAGAAACGGATGCCAGCAATACAGCCAGCGTGCCGCCGCACACCACCTACGGCACTGAGACACCAGCTGCTTTGAGTGGCTGACTTACTGGCCAGCATCTCGCTGAGGAGTCGAGCGCAGAACTGCAGCAGAGCGACTTCATGTGCGATGTGTTTAAAAGGCGCACCACATCAAATTCTGGGTCGCCCGGCAGCGGGCTGCTGAACTCGCGCACAAATGTAGGCGCCTCGCCAGCGGCGGCGCCAGTCTGCAGCAGTACAGCAGTTCCGTCGGCTGGATTGGAAAGTCACACAGTACGCAATCTATTAAAACTGCGAAGGAGCACAGTGCTTGGTGATCGCATGCCACAGCCGCACCTTGGCATGGCGCAGCTTGTACCACATGGCATCCGCCTTCTGCAGCGCCTCAAATGTGGTGCTGCCGCCTGCGCCGCCAGCTGCACGAGCCACAGAGCCAGAGAATCAGTGGCAGGCACTGATCGTCCCATGCACCTGGCAACTGACAGACGGACAGGATGGGACGCACACTGCGCAGCTCACCCTGCTTCGTTTCTGCCGCCGCATTCATCTTCTCAAACATGCGCCGCGTCAGGCTGGTGTCCGTCTCTGTGACTGCATCAGCGACGTCTACAGCGCTGCATCTACCACGATGCCTGGCTGCCGCGTGCACGTGCCTTTCTCGCGACCGCGATGACACCTTCGGCATGGCACAACGTCGGATGACCGACTGGAACGCATGACATCAATGCGCTGCAAAGTTTCCGCAAGAAGTACCGACTGATTGCCTCACCTGCAGCTGCGGCGGCACATTGGCAGCATGCCAGTGGCGCGCAGCGACAGCTCGCATTCGTGGTGCACCACGACAGACTTGTCGTTGTGGCTGACCGTAAAGGCGAGAGCCGCCTGATGGCGCACTCGAGCTTTGCATTTTGGTCAAAGATGCAGCTGTCGATCATGCACGTCTATGTTTCTGGATGGGCCAATCGGTGCAGGTTCCGCTCGGCTCCAAGTTCGCCTTCTATGCCCGGCGATTTTCAGAGGTCCTTCAGCTTTCAGGTACAGCAGCACATGCACAAAGAGCATCCTGCAGATTGACGATGCAAGTGCATTGCGCATGCATGCATGCCGGGACCAAAGACCTACCCGAAACTGGCTTCGTGAGCACTGGCTGCTCACAAAAAGGTAGCCAAACAACTTTCCGTTACCTCCGCACACCTCTCTCCTTCTTGGAAACGTCCGGCGACCAGCTAGCCACTGGCTACCGCGCCGCCCATCACTGCTGCACACCAGCAAGGTGCAGCATGCAGTCGATCGCTGGGGACCAGCCAGCGGCAGAACAGGAACGTAAAACTGCGCAGCACAACCAGGATGCAACGCGTGGTGCTCCCAGCGAAGCAGCACCAGATGCTGCGGGCGACCGCCCCGCTGCCGGCGCTGGTGCCGCCAGCGAGCCGTCGGATGAACCTGAGCTGACGGAGTCCGACACAGAGGAGGAGGGCTGGGTGCACGGCACCGTCATGCGTGTGCAGGCGGGTGCCAGCCAGGTGTGTACCGCTGATCCACCTGCATGGCGCCAAACCTCTTTATGACGCATCTGTGCGACGCATTGACCATCTATATGCGATTGCTGCATATCATATTGCAAAGCATACCTGGATTCTCCGGATATTTTGCAGGTGCAATGGGTGCTGGACGATCAAATGCATCAGCTAGTGGTGGTGGAATGGCATGCGTCCTGGGTGCAGCAGAGCAAGGATGTCATTGTGGAAGTGGATCGGTGGGCCTCGCATGCCCGTTTGCTCGGGAAATCCAAACCTATTGGATGATACAACAGTGTGTCTGGAGCGTGCACATATTCTGCAGAATGAAAACCTTGTGACCCTCAACTTGGTTCGTGCAGCATGGCGCGGCGGTTCCCAGACATCGCATTCCTGCGCCTGCCCGTAACGGATGGCTCCGCCAACACGTCCTTCGCCATGGAGAAGGTTACTCAGCTGCGACTAAATGCTGCAAGTCTCACACTTGTGCAGCTCGCACAAGCGCGGCACTATGCACAAGTTGTGTGTCCCTTCGCAATACAAAACAGCAGTGCTCCAGATCCCAGAACCGGTGCGGCAGGTGCTCACGACGCCGGAGGCGCGGCGGCAGGGCGCCCGCCCGGTGCTGCGAGAGGGCGCCCGCTGGCCCTGCTTCACGCTGCACGACTACACGCTGCAGCCGCTGGCGCAGGTGTGTTGGAGCACAATTTGAGCACAAAATGTTCACGGTATGCTGCAGAGTTTGACAGTACTGCTGTTCTGGCCATCTTCACTGCAAGCACTGAGCACGATCAGCAGTGAGGGTGTGTGGCTGAGGTGCATGATTCTGCGCTGCAGCTGCATGGGGAGTCTGCGCTGGAGGAGCTGGCGGCGGCTGTGCTGGAGCACTCTGCCGGGCCGGTGCACCTGACCGCTGAGCAGGTAGGCTTTTTGATATCAGTTCCTTGTTTTCCTGTCGTTGTTCTGAGGTTGCCTTCGAGGAAGTCCTTCGATTCTACGGCAGCATACGGCAAAGCAAGGACCTACAACACGGGGCCCTGGGACCTCGGCATCAGGTAGTGCCACGAAGTGGCAACCGGCAATTTCTTCTTCCACGGATCAGAAGTCCAGTCTGCAATATCCGGTGGAGCAGCTGTAAACCTTGACACTGAGCGGACTTTGCCCTCAGCCTATACCTCTACCTCAACCTCAACAGGATGCGGAGCTGGCGGCCCAGCAGCGGTCGCACTGGGCGGCCCCCCTCGGCGGCGTCGGCGCTGAGGCCGCGGCGGACAGCCAGGCAGCACAGGGCCCGCCGCTGCCAGTGGACGTGCGGCAGCTGGCCGGCGGCGCCGCGGACCTGAAGGCGCTGCTGGCTGACGCGCGCGACGCCTGCCGCCCCGCCGCGGTGCTGTGGACCGACTCTGGCGGCGCTGCGGCTGGCGCCACCGGCGGCGCCGCAGGCGATGTTGAACCAGGCGCCCCTGCGGCGGCGGACGATGCCGCAGCAGGCAGCCCCGCGCCTGCAAGCGACTCTGCGGCAGCCGGCGGCTTCGGCGCTGCGGCTGCAGACGTGGCCGGGTTGCTCGCCGCCGCAGCAGCTGCGCTGAGCAGCGGTGGCGGACTGGCCCCTCTCGCGGTCCACATCGACATCTCCGCCTCCAAAGCCAACAAGTGCGATTGCCTTTCTGATCGTCGCATGTGCCTGCTTGGGGCCACCTAAACGCCAGCATGGCAGCTGCTGCATGATGTGTTATGGTGCAAATACTCATGCCCATGTTCATGTTACAGCTGTTTACCGCAGCAGCCCTGAGCAGCCTCCGAGGCTGTGGACAAGCGCATCCAGAGATACATCATGTTGTAAATCCAGCTGCTCTCATGGTGCAGGGTCTTGGCGGGGGCGCTGAAGGTGAAGCAGCTGCCGGCCTGCCACGTGTACCAGGACATGAAGCTCGTGCTCAAAACGAGCGGCGCAGCAGAGCCTGATGCGCTGGCGGCCGCGCTGACTGCGCTGCGCTTGGGGGATGCCGCACCCGCGGCAGCAGCAGGTGTGGCCTGTGTAGGTGCGGCCTGTGACTTGAATTGCGGCTGCCTCTGGCATTCAGTTCCGACAGACTTGCTCGTGCAGTTCAGCAAAGCGGTGCACCAGCTCTCACAGTGTCAGTCCGCAGACGGGCAGACGCGTGCTCTTTGATGGCAGGCACTGCGGCGGCAGCTGGCCAGGAGTCGGAGGGGGCAGCCGGTGGAGGCCAGAGAGCCAGCATCTACAACCCGCCGATCGGCAAGTTCAACAAAGCAAACGCCGTACGAGAATTCCAGCAGGGCATTGGGCACCTGTACCCGAAGGTGTGCAGCGCATGTGGAACATGCATTCTTACCGATCTTGTCCTGCAAAGCATCCTGGCGTGGAGACTTTCTGGAGCACGAGAAATGGGGTTGCACAATTTGCCTGCTAGTCAACCTGAGAAGCGGCACATTGCAAGCGTCATGGCTGCAAAGGGAAGAACGCAGCGGAAAGGACCGACAATGCAATGAATTTCGTTGGAGCCAGGACAAACTTTGATATCCTGCAATCATAAACACTCTACAATCGATGAACTTGTATCCCTGCAGATGCAATGCCTGCGCTGCGGCTGCGCCTGGTGGCTGGGCGAGGACTGCTTGAATGATGCTCACTTACTTTATACTCCTATTCCTTACTTACTCTATACTCTCATCCCTGCAGATGCCGTGCCTGCGCTGCGGCTGCGCCTGGTGGCTGGGCGAGGACTGGAACGCGCGCTGCGCACGCTGCGGCTGGGACTGCGAGGCCGACGGCTACGACGACGACTGCCAGCCGCTGCCCAAGTTTCGTGCCAAGTACGATGCCTTCTGCGCGCACATCAAGGCCGGCCGCGCGCCGCGCTGGTCCAAGTGACGAGAGTGGCAAGAGTCCGGACGATGAAACAGCCGCATAAAGCAACGGGTAACGCCGCGGCGCAATGCTAAGTATGACGCCGCCTTCTGCGCGCACGTCAAGCCGGCCGCGCGCTGCGCTGGATTAAGTAGCGCTTGGCATGGCAGAAATCCGGATTCGAATGCATCAGCCGTACATACTGCAACAGATGAGGCTGCAGCGAACGTCACCATCATCTGGTTCTTTCTGTCGCGGCTCAGCAGGATGAGGTCACTTTTCGTGGAGGTGTTTTCAGATGGCGTGCCCGGTGTGGGCCACTCAGGGACGTTCAGGAAGAAATGGCGATCCAGTAAGTGTGATGACTGGCTCCCATCCGTGCTTTTCAAATGTAAGAGAAACCTCGGATATCATCCACTCCTTCAAGTGAGAAACTGAAGTCGTGATGCCGAAGCCTCCTTAAGTGGCGGAAATTTGATCAAAGACAAGTGGCGTTCTGGCAGTGGAACGACCACGGGTATATCTCCAACCGAGACAATTGGCAGATGAAAACCGTTCCGTGGGGTCCAGCTGTTCCATTATGATTCCAGCTGTTCCATTATGATTACAGCTTCACGTGCTTGGCTTCTGGACGGCGATGAAGCTTCTGACGATGTGATTTAGTTGGACCTGCATTCCACATTCAGCATGTGCACAAGCACTAATAGAGTTTGACAAAAGCAGCGGCGGTCGATGTCGCTACCGTGGAGACATATGGCCTGCCCAGCAGAGGGTTCATCAGCGTCCGTCTCGCTTGTAAAGCCTTCCCAGTAGCGGCGCCGCCAAGCATCATCATGAGCCAAGCATTATCACGAGGCGTCAGGGGGGGGGGGGGGGGGGGGGGGGGTTATAAG
>JAABUL010000690.1_pt1 | contig 70900 bp, 54 predicted proteins | sample 5559151 | NCBI WGS metagenome assembly JAABUL01 (sample SAMN10711876, study PRJNA513368) | rock metagenome | isolation source: Antarctica rocks | place: Antarctica: Victoria Land, Pudding Butte sud | reverse complement strand
AAGAGCTAGAGAACTCTACACAACGCGAACTCAATCAATTTGAACATCTTGAAGCGCGTCTGCAGCAACGAGCTGAGCAAGAGCTAGGGCAAACACAAGCGAGGGGTAGGGATAGGGGTAGGGGTAGGGGTGGGGGAGATAGGGCACGGGGCGGAGGTAGAGGTAGAGGGCTAGGTCGAGGAGATAGAGGGTGAAGCTTCGGCTGAGCCTCTATCCGAACATCAGCAGGAAGCTTCATACGGTGAAGGCTTCTATGGAGTGTTTCAAATTTGATATGTAGTTGCAAATGTAAATCAGCTTCGAAAAACATATCGACCCCAAAGATACTTAATTTTTGGTGAGCCGCTCATATAAATTCAAGTATCTTTAAGGTATGATGTTCGTCTGTTTCAAAGCTGCCAAACCCTAGTTGGGTAGCCGCTAGACCTATTTAGGGGGGGTGTATGTGTAGTAAACGGGGGGCGTTTATGTAGTAAACGGGGGGCGTCAATGTAGTAAAAAGGGGTGTATGTTTAGTGATACCCTTATCCTATTTAATTGAGTGCACGTGACAACGCCAGCCCTCTTCATTGGGTGCACGTGAAAAACTTAACCTAACCCATTGAGGCCTCGAGTGCACTTTGAACCTCCGAAGGCTGCCCGACAGCTTACTGGCTGATCATGCTCCGAAACAATGTAGCGTCGGCCCTTGCTCTACCAATGAACTTTCATCTACTGATATCAGTTTAAGTATACTCAAAGCAGTTTACCTTTCTTTCCCCGCAAACATGGAGGCCCAACCCGCATGGCGATTTCGGTTGCTACATGTTCTCTCCCTCGCAGTATTCTGCGCGACGGCGCTGATTATACGATCTCTGTTTCATCGTTTCCGTCTGCGAAAATTCCCTCGCGTGGGTATAGATCCTGGTGTATTTGGACTGAAACTTCAGGCTGCGAAAAGAGAATTCTACGAGCATGGCTATGAGCTCGTCAGCAATGGCTACAAGCAGGTACGAAGTAGCTTTCATACCCCTTTAATGGCTTCTCTGGGCGGTCCATGATTGATCTCGCAGACTGGCAGAGTGGCTTATAGCGAAAACACCAAATGACCATGAACGCAGTTCCAAGGTTCGCCATTCTTGGTGCAGACCGCTGACATGGAGCGGTTGGTCGTCCCCATGTCTGTTGCGACGGAGTTGAAGGACTTGCCACACAGTAAGCTTAGCCACAAAGCTGCGCTGCTGGATCGATTCCTAGGGGAATATACCGGCCTCAATGCGGTTCAAGCAAACGACGTCCACCGGGATATTTGTAAGGTACAGTTGACCCAGAACCTAGGTTTGTCTTGACCTCTCGCCTAAATACTTAATGTGGATATTTCTTGACAGGAAGACCAGGCGAGCTGATACCGCGTATGAAGGCGGACATGGAGTTCCATTTAAAAAAGGTATTGGAGCAACCAAGCGCTGGAGGTTAGATGATTCTGGTTAGCCCATAGTTTTCGCTAGCGCTAATATTTTCCAGAGTCTCTAACTGTTCCTGCATTTGAACTGGTATTGCACACCATCTCGCAGATCACTTCAGGGGTCATTGTCAACGACCCTGTTAGTCGAACACGAGAATGGCTTGAGACTGTTATCGGTTATCCTGAGAGCACAGCGGTCCAAGCAATGATTCTTCGGAGACAGCCACCTTACCTGCGTCCACTCCTCTCTTACTTCCTAAAGTCCACTAAGAAAGTCAAGGAGTGTCATGCAACAGCACAGAGATTGTTACTACCTATTATTGTCGCGCGTCGCAAAGATATCTCCCAAGACAAACCTTTAGACTTGCTGCAGTGGCTGTTAGAAGCTGAAACAAATGCTCCGCCCGAGCAGCTTGTTGGAAAAGTTTTGTTCCTGACCTTGGCCGCGGTCCATACAAGTGCATTCACGCTTACTCATGCTTTGTACGACCTTTGTTCTCTGCCAGGATTCATCGAAGTCCTAAGGGAAGAAGCTCTGAAGACGTTAGAACCAACATGGTCACTACGCGCACTGCATCGGATGAGGAAAATGGACAGCTTCTTGAAGGAGTCGCAGAGAGTGAACTCTCTAGCAGTCCGTACGTCGTACCATATCCTGTGATTAATGTTCCAGTTAACGCCCATTTAGTAAATTACAATCGTCTCCTTCTTCAGAACATCACTCTGAGCGACGGTACCATGCTTCCATCTGGGGTAATGATTTCTGTCGCTGGAGCCGCTCGTTCAAATGACCCCGACCACTGTGTCTCCCCTGAAAGGACAGATCCTCTAAGGTACCATAAAGTAAGCGGAGGTCAGACGAGGGATGATAACAACAACCAATTCACGTCGATTGCTCAGGGGGATTCTTGGTTTGGATACGGACGTCAGGCATGCCCCGGTCGTTGGTTTGCGGAAGCACAAATCAAGCTGATACTTGCGAGCTTGATCCTGAACTACAATATCGAGTTCCCCAAGAACCAATCTAAAAGACCGCCGAACATACATGCCGATGATAAGATTCTTCCCGACAATAAGCAGGAGATCGTGTTTCGTAAACTAATTTAAAGGATGTAAAAATTGCATAGCATCCCGGCAAAAATAGTTACAGGTTCTGCAATGTCGAATAGGATAGTTTTCATAGACAATAGAGCTTGGAAATGCAGGTTTCTATTTAGAATGAACTTTTCGATAGCTTAACCAAGAACAAGCAGTAAACAGGCCACTTTCATAGTAAGATATATGTGAGCTTCGCGAGAGCGGCACAAGTCTTTGCGGCCGACCAACCCACCGCGCTCTCGGCGACAGTAGTTCTAGTCGTAATCGCGGCATTCTGAGTAAGCAGTTCCTTTACCACGTAATCCAGCCTGCTGGCAAAAAAAGCCCTTCTCAGTCGTTATTGAAAATTACGTAGCAGTGAAAATGTTCTCTTTAGATCTGTTCAAGCTTGATCGAGCTGTGGGCTGCATCTTCTTACTCTTACTATTTCTCGCTCTCTACAAAACGGGCAAGGGATCTCTTCACAATGCCGGGTTGCTCTTGAATCAGCTCTTATCTTGTTTCTTGGACGCAAGTTTAGACAGCCACAAGCATAATATCAACGACTGACCAGTGGCAGACCTACCTTCGTTGGCGCTTCCCGATAAATGCAACCGACGGCAGCACTCGGGCCATACCGACATGTCCATATCGCTGGCCTAATGGCCAGGGAGACGTGGGGAAATTCCTCGAAGGAAGCAAGAATAGTGCGGAATGGCGAAAGCGCTTCGGGGGCGTGTATCGTCTCTGGGCTGGAATGAACCAGGAGATGTGAGTGTTCGGGCTAGTAGGCCCGGCGAAAAAATAGCTAATCGTCTCTCTCCTCAGCGTTCTAACTCGGCCCGAAGATATTAAAAGCGTATTCCGCGATTCGAACCATCATGCCAAGGCAGTCGCCAATGACTCAGGCTATCTGATGCACCAGCTACTGGGAGACTGCCTCGGACTGATCAACCACGAGTCCTGGAGAGCTGTCCGGGAGGCAACCGAGCACGCCTTCCTCGCGCCGAGCAGCGCCTCTCATATTCCCCTGCTCAAAAGACGGACGCAGGAGTATTTCGCTGAGTTGGAATCGCGGCCAGACAGCAACCTCGCGCGGGACTTGATTGACCCCGTCGAAGATCTGAAGCTGCTCCCTTTCCGCATCGTTGCCGAGGTCGTCTACGGTGAACTTGATTCCAGCGCTCGAGACGCTCTCGAAAGCCTGGTGCCGCTTCGCGAAAGGCTCTGGAAGCGCATGATTGAAGGAGGGCTGACACGATACCGCTGGAGCCGATTTTTGCCGCTGGCTGTTAATGGTGAGCTTCAAAGATGGCGGCAGCAGTGGAGCGATTTCAATGATCGGATGAGCGTGTTAGCTCGAGATAAGGAGCAGCTGTGCGACCGGTCTCCTCCTATCGTGACCATGTATGCGGCGGTGGAAAATCAGGTGATATCACGCAGCCAGGCACTGCAGACTCTGGATGAAATGCTGTTCGCAAACCTCGACGTGACGATGGGTGGCCTTTCGTGGAACTTAGTCTTCTTAGCAGAGAATCCGAGCGCACAGGCCCAGATCAGCGCCGAGCTTTTGTCTCAGCATCAAGAGTGGAACCCAAACATGAAGCATGACGAGGCCATTGCATCTGAAGTCTCCCATTCTTACCTCGTTTCGTCCCATACCTTCCTTCACAACTGCATCCTCGAATCCGCACGCCTGCGGCCACTCGCTGCCTTCTCCGTTCCGCAGTCTGCACCCGACACCCGCATCATCGGCGGTGGATCGAAGCCCGGCTATGTCATTCCGGGTGGGACAAACTACATCATCGACACACATGCGTTGAACATCCATAACACATTCTGGGGAGCCGAACAGAAGGAGCGAGAGAGCTATAGGCCGGCCAGATTTCAGGAGCGGAAATCGGTAGAGTTACGCTATAATTACTGGCGCTACGGGTTTGGACCGCGCCAGTGCCTGGGCAAACATGTGGCAGATCTGATCATCAAGCATTTGCTCGTCTACCTTGTGAGCACGTACGAGCTCTCGCTGCAGAAAGAACACGACGGTAGCAACATATGCCTGGACAGTGGCAGCTGGATTACACACCCGCGTGTTCACCTGGTGTGTATGAGGATAAAGCCACAGAAATGGTACGTCGAAGTGTAGATTCTAGTATTCTAGTGGCGGTGTGGCCATCAGCCTTAAGGCGCTAGGCCGATCTGGAAAATCTAACTGCATATAGAATCCCCTTGTACTACTCGTACATTCAATGAAGCTATACGTGTGCCAAGTGTAACTCGCTCGCCACAATCCCGTTCTTCGTTCTGTGTTACCATCTTCCTAAGTCTTTCCCTTGTTTTGTCGAAATCCCGTTCCCCGACAAAGCTCTCCAGTGCTTCCACAATGAGCCCTGCGAATAAACCCGTCCCGCACCCGAAGGTGGCCTCGTCGTACTCGAGCCTAAGGAGAAGATCTTCCTTACTAATGGCACTGAACTCGCACATCATCATAAATTTAGCACCATCGGCCCAGCACATAAGCGCCTCACAGCCGTCGACGTCCAACAGATCCGCGCGTTGGTGCCTGTCGTCGTGAAAGGTAACCATGGTCGTAAACAGCGGATACCGCGGGTACTGTGGCTCGATGTTCATGTGCTCCAGTAACTCGGTCCAAGGAACGACATGGCTGAGAGCCTTCTGCGAGGACTTCTGCACCATGGTGAGGAAGCCACGCATTTGCGCAGACGCAGTCTCCCCGAAGCTATTTGGACCCCCATACTTCAATCGGACAGGCAACGGCTGCAGGAAGAGGCCGACGGTGTCGTGATCGGCATATCCCCGATTCAAATACGGACAACCGAGAATTAGATCAAGGACGTCACGTTGGTCATCGCCAATGGCTGCAGTGGCAAGGCCCACTGCCGCTAATGCAATCTGCTGAAGGGTCATACCAGAAGCACCAACGAGTTGAAGCATCCTTCCCAGCAACCCGACGGGTAGATGCAGCATATCTGACGTCCCGGCGTTCGATCTCCGTCCACAGAACTGTTTATTGCTTTGCCTTCCCACTGGCACTAGCCCCCTAAGATAGTCGTTCCAGAATAACAGGTCCTCAGAAGCGGTCGTATCGGACCAAGACCGAGATTGAGAATAGGGCTTTGGTTTAAGTGGCAGATTCTTCCCTGCATAGAGACTCTGAACTTCGCCTAAAAGAACTCGTAACGTAGTAAGATCGCAGATGATATGACTTATTATAACTAGCATATGTTTCGACGATAGGAGAACGCGGACCAGACAATCCTGGTCGAGCTTGAGAGACTTATTCGCTTGTTGTCGAATATCGAAACGAGCGAGCAGCTCTACTTGTGGCGTACGCTCACGATAGTGCTTCTCAAGGCCGTTTGGTCCTAGGGCAAATTGCGCACGCAAGATCTCATGACGAGCTAACACCGTATTCCATGCCCTAACGAGGCGGGATGCGTCGACAACTTGAGGGATGATCTCCCATGCAGCGGTAACGTTGAAGCATGACGTTTCTGAACTTGATTGGTATCGCTGGTGCCAATCACACTCCATCGGCGAGAGTTCATGTCGACCGAGTGCAGGAGTTGATGAGAGGAGACTGGGAGGGCGTGTCAATTGGGGCGTAAGGTCATCGATAGCTTCAGCAAGTTCGTGTAATGTTGGTGAATTCACGATAAGCTTGGCAGGAATGACAGACCCAAGCTTCCGGCTAAGACCATGACCCATGGCTAGCTGCAGCAGAGAGCTGCCGCCCATAGCGATAAAATTGGAGGTTTTGCCAATAGTCACTTTCGGCCCGATGTTCAGGTATTCGCGCCAAGTATCTGCCACCAGTGTCTCTGTTAGGGTGTGTAACTTCTTCGCAGATAGGTGAAAGCTACGAGAAGCACGCGAAATTTGTCTAAGCGCTACATAGTCGAGCTTTCCAGCATTCGTGAGAGGAAATCTTTCGAGAGTGATCACCGTTCTGGGTCGAGCGTAGGTCGGTAAAAGCATTGCAATCTTCTCCTTGATCGTCACCTCATCCAGCCCCACGGGTTGCACAAAGCATACAAGATGCCTGTCACCTTCTATCACAGAGGTAGCCTCTGTTTCTGGGAGCCCTTGAGCAATCCTGGCTTCCACGTCGCTGAGATCGAGTCGAAAGCCGTGCAGTTTTATCTGTCTATCATTTCTTCCTATGCAGACAAGGTTACCAGTAGCCGACCAACAGCCGCGGTCACCAGTCTTGTACATCATTGAGCCACAACTTTTATCTATATCGAAACGATCTCGAAAGAAAGAACGAGCTGTCGCTTCATCATTTCCGGCATAGCCTGTTGCGATTTGAATTCCAGCTAAAAAGACCTCACCAATCACACCTCTGGGCAACAAACGATGATGACGGTCCAGTATATAGATGCGAGCAGAAGGATTTGGTGGTCCTAGATCTACTGGCAGTCTGGGGAGCAAGCGCTTGATAGTTGCACCGCATGTCGCCTCCGTAGGTCCGTACATATTATAGACCCTCTTGCTCGTTAGCTCAGACCAGGTATCATTAACGACCTGAGGGATAGCCTCCCCAACGATGTAGATCTATCATAAGTCAGCGTACTTCATTTTTAGTTGAGCAAGTTGGCTACATTTTGAAGCCCGGGATAATCACTTGCTTCCAGCGATTGTGCTAGGGACGGAGTGAGTATTGTAGAATGCACCTGTTTCAAATGCTCGAATGATGGTTTTGCGGGGCTTGCCAGGACTAATGTAGCACCATAGCTCAAGGTTGAGAAGATCTCGTGTATGCTACCGTCGAAGACCGGCGACATTGTCTGAGATACTTTGATGCCGGGGTTAGCAAATAGTCGGACTTCTTCATTTTTCTGAAAGGCTACCACACTCTCGTGTCTGCAGAGTACGGCTTTTGCAACTCCAGTGGATCCTGAAGTGAAACAAACATACGCTGGCGCTCTTGGAGTAGCTGATACTCTATGAGACGAGAGAGAGGGTTGTAGTTTTGACTCCGAGCAACTGTCTTGCAGTATCGTTTTAACGCATAGAACTGTTCTATCAGAGGATGCTGAGCTTTCTGGATTGGCGTAACATGGATAGATGAGGACTTTGCAGCCTAATAAACGCGAGTTATTATCTCTGAGACTCTGGGGCATATCTGGATCCAACGGTGTGTAGATCGCCCCAACCCTCAAGACCGCATAGATGGCGACGATCCAATTTACTGATCTGTCCGCGTGGACACCAATATAGTCACCGGGCTGTACCGAGAGTTGATGTAAGCATTGAGCAACTTTATCCGCATCTTGATCAAGTTTCGCATAGGTGACTGTTTGGCCTTCAGCTTGCAAAGCAACCTGGTGAGGATATCTCCGGACGGAGGCCTCAAACAAAGTAACAAGGTCATCTTCAACAGCGTGGGGTGAAGTTGACAATGCGCCCGAATTACCGAGACAAAGCAGAGCATCTCGGTCTTCTGCAGTCAACAGTCGCTCCACACAGTCTTGAACCGTCGTCTGGGGGCATGTCAGTGTCTTGACGATTTTGCTCAAGTGTTCGCCCAACGCGGTTATGTCGGAGCTTTGGAATCGATCACCGTGGTAGCAGAGGCATAACTCGTCCGTATCATCAAACAGGATACTGATTGGAAATTCTGAGACCATGCTAAAGGAACTTCGGGAGAGCGGTTTGATGTTTGCAGAGTCCTCATATTCAAAGCTGGTTCTCTGGGCCAGGACCGAAGAATAGCTGCGCGAAAAGCCATCGCCAGGAACTGAACACTGCGCCGGATGCAGCTGAACTATGCGACGAAAACAGTTTTTCACAAACTCGGCGGCAGAAAGTTCTTGATCGACTTTGATATAAAGAGGTAAGGTATTGATCAGTGGACCGATTGCATCGTGCGCGCCGTCGACAGGAAGAGAACGACCTGAAGTGACAATACCGAAGACTACAGTATCTGCATCCGCGTATTGTGACAGGGCTATTGCCCATGCACTGCAGTACAACGCAGCTATCGTAACTGTAGCCCGCTTCAGGAAGAGCTTGATAGACTCGAGATCGACAGGTACTGCAATGCTCTTGCCGTTCGGCGCATCGGCGGCATCAGATCGCTGGGGAGCTGAAATCTGACTGCCGCTGGAGGATTGCAGCCCGAGCTCGCTGGCAGTGGAAGGAAACTCGGCGTGTTTCTGGGTCCAAAAACCCCTTAATTCGACGGCAGATTTTGCGTGCAAGCGTTCAACGCCCTTTGCTACCACTGCAAAGGCATTCCCTGCTTCAAAGTGTCGTCCTTCCACAGCCGCCCGAACTTTCTTATAAAGAAGAGCTGCCGACCATCCGTCGATCAATGCATGATGTACATGCCATATAATAGTCGTGATACTCCGAGCTGGCGCCGCTTTCGGCAAAGTTACGGCTTTGAACCAACTACCCACGAAAAACTGCGGCGAGGGCTTCTTCATCTCCAGCTCATAGTCGCGTTCGTTAGACGCTATAACCTCACTCCACACAAAGTGCGCCATATCGTGAATCCTGATCATGTCCGAAGGGTCGTGCAAGCTACCGTACAACTTGAATATTGGCTCCGATTCGATAACCATACGCCATGCTTTCTTAAGCAAATGTACATTTTGGGAATCGTATGTCTCCATGAAGCTTATAATGTTGGATCCTGGAGCATTCCAGCTGCCTTGTATAAGCGCATGCTGTATTTCTGTGAATGCTGTCTTCGAGTTCGGATATGTACTTAGATAGTGCAATTCTGACGGCACGGACAAGTTCTTACTCCCTTCAGGCTTCAGACATCCAGAATTATGGGGGTGGATGGACTGTTCTATAACAGCATAGTTTATTTGATTCGTCGACGAGCCGACCCCCGGCTGGCTTTCATAAACGAAGGCTGTTTTGGCATGTTCGAGCAAGTTTGAGATGCTGACATCCGAGAGAATAACGGGAACTGGCAAGTAAACGCCATTAGGTTTGCATAGTAACGACAGTGAAACAGCACGGAGAGAGTCGCCGCCTTGGGCTACGAAATTTTCGTCGAAAGCTATGGATGAAAGAGACCTCTCCAGGACGGTACAGACGGCGCTGAGAATGAGATCTTCATGATTCATTGGCAATGACAAACTCCAGGCCTTGTGGGCCATCGTATTACGCAGAAAGATTCAAGATCACGGCGAGACGGGACAGTGGCCCTATTCACAGGCGTTGTTCTAACATACGACCGTCGGCTGAAGCCCCAGTGACATTTTACAAAGCTGTTACAAAGCCATGTTCCTCTCTGCAAATGACCGGAGGCTCTCAGCCAATCGGCACTAATTGGTGCTTGATTGCCTTATCTGTCATAAGTGTTTGTTATTATTCGTATCGATTCTTTAAGTCTGGTACAAAGTAAAATTACACAGGTTAAAGCGTTTAAAGAATTTCATTATATTAATGCCGTTGTTGAACTTCACAACAACTTCGGCTTTCCTGCCCCTCAATATAGACAGATGCAAATGGTATGATTTTAGCCACGCTTTGTATGAAATACTGGCATCGAGACAATGCTATCCTTTTGCACTTTTTTGTTACCCGCTCTGGATTAACTCCGGGAAGGGATGCTCTACACCAGACACGGAACCAGTGCTCAGCGACGTGAGAGGATACATATCCCCTGAGTGGGAGCCAAGAGGCTTCATGTTCTTGACCGCAGGCGGGAAAGGCTTGAAAGAAGATTCAATGTCGCGATCGTAGTGCCGAGTGTTCTTGGGGCGCTTGGAGCTATTGCCTGATCGGCTTCCATATCCACGAGGGTTGAGGCGTGAGGCCTGACTCGAGAGTGATTGCCATAGCTTCGAGTCCGCGATATTCTTGATCACTGGCGGCATAAGCGGTAGCGTACAGTTGATAATACCGAGCGTGTTCTCGAGAACAGACCAGAGACTGTCATAAAAGATTGTATAAGAGAAGTCTTTGTGTGCCGCTCGTGACGCGAATTTGACAACAGAATCGATCCGAAGCATAGTGATGACGCAAATGCTGAAGCGAAAGCATAGATTTAGTAGCTAGAATATTTGTATAGTAGAAAGAGAACTTACACCGTGCCGATTCCGAAGATAATCATGAGCGATATCTTTCTGCTCATTGGCATCTGTAATCGCCACAACATTGGCATGGGAAGGACGATAATGCACAAGTCGAGAAAGAGGTTGAATATGGCAGACAAGAGGAAGGATAAAAAGAAATTCCCGCAGACGCCCCGCTCATCGCTTCTCCAGTCGAAATCAAAGGGCCGGCATATGGCGAAGAAGGTGATAAAGACGCCTAGGTACCACATAGCTGTGACAACCATAATGATGTGGGCAGCCCGTCGGAACGGTACAGTCACGAAGATCTCGCAGAGCAAGTGAAGGATCGATAGCCTCACAGCTGTGACTCCAGTGGCCCAAAGAAGCCAGCCGGCTTTGTAGACTCTGATTCGTTAGCACAACATTCTGCCTGTTAAGCTCCAAGGGGCTTCACTTGAGGATTATGAAGATTTGACCATGGGTGATCGTTTTCAAATGCTGTCCAACGCCTCCGTCGACGACCGCTAAAGGGGTAACGTCAGAATATATGGAAACCTCGTCTAGTCTTGGGCTAATACCATAGATTTGCTCCGCGACAAAGCCAGCGGTGAACACCTGCCCCTATGTCAACACCTGGCCAGCTTCGATATCGGAGAATATTCAACATACCCATGCCACAAAACAGGCATAGTCATTGAAGCCCAAGGAACGACGTTTGATTCTTCGTGCCCATATACGAAGACCGGCGGCAATCGTTGCAAAGGCAAGAAATACAACAATTAGAACCAGAAGCTCAATACCTTCTGTATTATTTCTTCGAAGCATCTTGGCGTTAGTTATCTTATTACACCCCTCAAAGACAAGTAAATGTGCTGCGTGTCGACTTTACTGCACGGGAAAAAGCGAGAGAGAGCAGGAGAGGGAGACGGAGAGATACTCCCAAGTTCGTATTTGAAATAGCGCTACTTTCATGGCCGCTACGCCTCAAGATCACATCCATCTGTGCCAGCCTTTTCGGTTCAGCATGGCGAAAACTGAAACAAAGCACCCATCCATCCCATGGGCCTGGTCATGCAACGAAGTGCGAAGACAACCACGAGCAAAGACGCAGCCAATCGAAGAAATAACATATCAATTGGCCCCCTGCCGCCGAAATACCCCTCTCAACTTCTCCTTCCATGCAGTGGCTTGACAAAATTCTCCGATAGGCGGAAAGAACACCGGATGGCTGCGGTTCGAAGGTTTTTGATGGAACAACGCCGCTGGCTTGCAGTGCCAGGATTCTCAGCTCCCGCTTACGTAGTTTCCGCCCCCTACCATGACGAGGATTAGAGAATCAAGTATTGGGCTTGTCATAAGGCACAGAAGGTACATAGAAGCTACAGCTCGTGGTGCGAATACAGCTAGTACGTAATATATGTTCAGCGTAATATGTAAGCGTCTTTGTCTACCGAATTTTATCAATAACAGAATCGAGCACAGACAAGAATTTATTCAGAACCAGTCCGCGCGTGCGTTTCAAACCCTCGGAGATACCCTCATGCTAGAAACTTGGAACGTATTTGCTTCATTGGGTAGAATACACAATGGGATACACCGTGGAGTTCGGGCCCGCATTGATCCCAATAATCTGGCCTCTTGACTGGAGAATCGCCGTTGCGTTTTTAATGGCGTTTACTTGAAATTCGCGAAACCCTGACATGCATCCGGTTAGAAATTGAGAATATCCACAAATTGCTCCATTGACGCAGAGGCCTACCTGCATAGAAATTGATGCAGCCGTACGTCTGCCAATACACGCTTGTCTCTCGGTCGTTGATCGGCTTCACGTAGAGATTGTCCCAGTATCCATAGAAAATTTGAGTTCCCATGCTCTCATGATAGATGAGAGGAACTGGTTTCTTGTTAGTAAACTTCAAAATAGCCTAGAGGCCGCTCAGGATCGAATCGAGATACTACATACAATCTTTCAGACCGCTCTGGAGGTAGAAAGACCCGTCTTGATGAGAATCGATGTCAAAGATCTTTTGAAATACAAAGTCACTCGTCAGCATTTTTCGAAGCCTTAATTGCCCGAGTCTCGACGGTGAATTGCTCACCACTTCCGTGAACGTCTCATTGCCAAGAGGCAGTGTGCGCGTTGACCCAACTCTGTCATCTTTCCCAGTCACATTGATAGGTAGAACACCCAAGTACGAAGTATTGAAGACTAGATTTGGGTTGTCAGCTCGTCAGCTCATTGATCGAGGGCTGCAAAGCTGCCGGTTGCCCCATCATCTTGGGTCAAGAACTCGCATAGGCTCACAGGAATATAAGATGTCACGAGCATCAAATACCGACGCTCCTATGATGCCAACACTAGTACTATTCTGAAAAACAATTCCACCATGACACGCGCAAGGTTGGACAGAGACATCCGTGCTGCAAGCTGGAAGGGCCGGGGTTGGGGCTGCGAACGCAGTCAGAGAGAGCGACAGATTGAAGAACAGAAAGTATTGTCGAAACATTGTCACCTTCACGACAACAAAGCAAGCAATGAATTGAACACCAGAAGTAGATCAACGGAAGTCACCTTCTTGTGTGTCTTTTGTACTTGGCAAAAGTTCTGCCTGCCATCTTATACTCAGGAGTCAGCTCCTGATCTGAGGCACAGATGTTGTCTCCCTTGTAAGTTGTGCCTCATTACACGGAGCTTTGACCGATGAACGCTAAAGTATAATCGGAAGGTTATAGTGGCGTTGATGTTGGGATATTGACAGCCCTAGTGATCATGGCAGCGAATGAGAGACAAGTAGGTATGTTAAGAGTCCACACACTTGTTACCCTTCAGCTGTAGGTTGCCTAGCAGAAAAAGTATATGGCTGATGTCTCCTATCCGGTAAGCGCCGTATGATCAGCTACTCGGTGGTAACTGTAACGCACCATGGTGCGGTCGAGAACAAGTAGCATGTCGGCATATACAAGCTACGAAGGGAACGATCTAGACTCATGGGTGTGCAGAGTCAGCAACGGCGCTAACTTTAGTCAATTATGCCTCATGGCCTGGATCGAAATTTGGTAACAATCATGAATAGTGACCGCCTGCCGTTTTAATGTCTTGGTAGTTTCCATGGGATAGCATTGGCGCCGGCCTCATACTCAGGACTCTGGTACAATATCCAGGTTATGGAGACTGTAAGAAGGCAACGGGCTTAAATACTTTAGTGCTGTAAGGTCATCAGTAGTGACATATGCCTGAGTAGAAGGCGAACTCGTCTCATTTCATTACAATCTGCGCCAATCATTCTAGATGAGATGTTGCTGTCTAATTTGACATGACGGGAGAGGTTTCGTCCCAGTCAGCCTTCTCGGCCGCATCAACGAGAAACACTGCTGCACTCTTTCGGCTCATCCCAGCGAAGCTTCCAATTCCTTTACCTGAATTGCCATAGAACTTGATGGGGGCGGCCGGTCCATCCGTAAACCTGGTCGGGCGAGCCAAGACGTATTTCAGCCCACTTGCCTTGATCTTCTGCTCGGCCGACTCATGATCTTTGAATGAGTAGGACATGTTGCTTTTCTTCACCATCCATCGCATGGCGAAGAACAAAGTCGAAAATGAATCACCCACACCGTGAGCCTGAAGATTGACAAGCTTGCAGATATCACGCTCTTTCAATGCCGTAATGAGATTGGCAACCGAGTCTGTCATCAACTGTGGTGGCGACACCGGTTGCGCGAATGGATTATCGCTCGTTCGCTGCGTGTTGAGCGTAACGATGACAACACTGGGAGGTGTAATATCGAGCGCCTTTTTGACGTCTTCGAGTTCCAGAGGGCTACCTAGGATGCTGTGAGTGCTGGTGGCTCTAGGACACTAGATCGCAACTCGTACCTTTGATCGTTCTTAAACCAGTCTTGGATGGGAGCTTGGTGGGGTCTCGAACGAGGGTAGTGATGGTGTGGCCTGGAGGGGATGTCAGAATAGATCGAGGAAGATCGGTAGAAAGACGACCTCGACTCAGCGCTTCATCGATGACAAGAGATCCAGTCCTGCCATTACCACCAACGACGAAGATGTGCATGGTTAGAAGGTCAAGGTGGGGAAGCAGAGCGAGTTTGTAGGGGAAGGTTATTAAGAAGTAAAGTGCAGTCGTAAGAAGAGTTAATCAGGCTATAGAGTTCAACTACACACTCTACTAACTTCGTAAAACTGTCACGACGTGGAGCTGCTGATCTGCCGTAGCAAGCTTTCAGGTAGCCAAACGGAATTGGGGGGGGGGTGGGGTGGAATGTACCCTTTCAGTACCCGATAGGTAAGGTACTGCATTGATCATGATACATACGGTACCCTTTGGCTCGGTGGCTTGGCACGTGCTTGGTTGGATTCGGTACCTAGGTAGGTAAGGTAGGTAGGTAGGTAGGTAAGGTAAAGTTCGGGGGGCTTGCAGCCAGCGGAACGGAACCTAAGCTAGGGAGTCGGGGAGTTACTAGGTAACCGGTCACGGTGGTTTCGCCGGTGCACTAAAACGGCACTCGCGCCCAATACATAGTAATACCATACTAGTTGGTAGTAATTAATAATGCACCTGTCCATGCGAAACTGAAAACGTACCTATCTGTGGGGTGACGTTTGCCGGTAATGCAGTATATATCATGAGTCAGACTACAATAAGGTTTTTGGAGTACTACAAGGCGAATGCTAAACATATCAAACATCCCCCCCCCACACCCAATGCTACCTACTTGTCTCCACCAAGACCACCCCACAGGATGCTTACTGTATTAAAGGCTAATCTCCACTACTGCAGTCGCTGGTCTGGCCGTACACATATATATGGTTGTTCCGCCCGGCTGTAAGCCTCCAACGACACTGCCGCCTACCAACGCTGCGCTACAACTTCCGCAGGAGCCTGATCGACATCCATGTTCCGGCTCTAGCCCTGCTTTCTCTGCAACTTCGAGGAGCGAGAGCGGTTCCGACCTGCGCCACCTGCTCTTTTTGTTTGACTTGGTAAAGTGAATTGTAGCCTCTTCGATATCCGGCAGGGAACTGGCGTAAGGTTGGTTGGAGAAGCTCTCGCTATGGACCAATGGCTCTGGTACATGGCAATCCTTGAGGAAGGATCGGGTTTCTCTCTCGAATTCTTGGGGTCCGCATATGTAGCAAGCAGACAGATGACCGTCCATCTGAATAGGTTTAATATTCATTGGATCCAGAAAGTAAGGCTCCTGCAGTAGATTTTGGAAGAATGATAGAGAAGGCCGGCCCTGCATATCAAAGTCTTGGCCTAGAACATCCTTGCCAGAGAGAGGAGAGGTAAAGAAGACAATTTTGCGCACAAAATCGAGAGGCGTTGGCAAGTCATCACATAACACGAAGGTTGAAGAGTTGCGCGTCACATGAATCCATATCGCTGGAGCTCGCATCAGACCATCGTGGTGAATATGACCTTTGATCATGGTACAAATGGGTGTGATCCCGATGCCAGCAGAGATATAAATTTGGCGGGGCGCAAACAAAGAATCTCGATCCATGTTAAAGGAGCCACTTGGGCATCGAGCTTCCAGTATTAAGTCAGTAATGCTGGCCTGGAGCAACCACTTAGAGGCCGTTGTTCGTTTCTTGATTGTAAGTCGATAATACGATGGAATCTCGTCTCCAGTCCAATCAGAAATAGACCAGCACCTTGTGATCCCCGTCGGAAGTCTGACTGTCAGGAACTGCCCAGGAATAAATGCCGCAAGGTCTTGCCCGTCCACAGGTTTTATGTAAAATGATTTTGCATCTCCCCTCTCGTCTCTGGAGCTGGAAACGCGGAATGGTCTCCATCCTTTCCAACCATCTCTGCCTTTGAGCTCAGAGTCGCGCAGAAGATTCAATTTGCGCAACAGGTAAGTGCGGTTCATTTCTTGTAGTTTCGACTCCTGAAGCAAGAGGTTGATTGTCTGCCGGGCTGCTAAAGAATCGTCTGCAAAGGCCATTTGCGCAATGTTCGCAACGCTGACAGCACTCGGGCACCGCTTCACGATTGCGCCACGGTCACCCTTCAGAATTGTTCCGCCTCGTAGAACGCGAAGATATACCCCACAGCGGCCTGATGCTGCCACTTGCTTCAGCCAACTCTCCTTCTGACCACATCGCCAGGCTAACCTTGAGCAAGGAACTCTACCACCATAGACTTCGAGCAGTACGGTATTGTCACCACCACCAATTTGCCATAAATCTCCAATATGCACCTGTGTTTCATCGAGCTCTGGGCTTGTCCTCAGCGTGAGATTCTCGCCCCAATGGCACCAGTCCCATTCGGAGCGTGGAATTCCAAGCTTCTGGGTCCAGTGATCGTAATGGTGCGCAAATAAAGAACATACTTGGGCGTTATGCGCGGCAGACTCGTGGCCTTCAATGCCGTGGGGTGTTACATTGATTGCTTGAGTAGAAGGATCTCGCACGATAGCGGATCGCACCTCGTGTCCTTTCATAGAGTTCCATTTGGGCTTACCAACGCTGATAGCTATGACCTCTAACTCTGAATGATATTCAGTGTCTGAGGGATGGCCGGAGGCTCCGAAACAGTAGTTGTCTCTTTCGACCATCTTCGATGTTCTGTCCAACGTCGGCAGGCTCAGGGTTTAGCATGCAAATGACAGGTCCTAGCCACTCACTCACATAATACCTTTTTCATCTGTGCTTGGCATGCCCTATACGGTCAACAACACTACCTAAAACCTACATATACCATGTGCTCCCATGGGTAAATAACCATGCCGGGATACGGATTACGAGTACCAGGTAAGCAGGCCAGGTGGGTAGGTACAACCTTGTATGTTCAATTAATTACCTGGCGTCAGAAATGTGTATCTTACAGAGCCTCCGCTACCTGCGCTGTGAAAACAAAAATAAGTCCGACCCTAGGTAGCTTATGAGAGACGGTTAGTAGAAAATGGTTTGATTGGCAGAAATGGCGCCGACGGCCAAGACTGGGGTATTCTACAGCGAATGCTTAGTTCCAATTGGATATAATACGCCGACGTCCGTCACCTTGCACGCCTTACGCAAAACAGTGGAAGCGGAAGCAGAAGCGGAAGCCGTCGCTAACACCTCCACGGAATCAAATTTCGTGCATTGATTAATGCAGGTGCGCTTTCCCTCCCTCCACATGGTGATCCTACCCACCTTACCACCTTACCACCTCACCACCTTACCTACTACCTATGGGTCGGTGAAAGACCATCTAGGTATAATGTACCGTAAACCACTGCATGGTGACGCGGGAGTGGGTCAATTCTCCCGATTTGGTGGGGTGCTGATCTCAATACATCAGTTCGAACCAGTACCGCAATGCCCATGAGGTGTTAGACCGTTTGGGAAGGCGGCCTTGAGAAGCCAAGGTTCCTGTTCCTACGAGGCTACGACCTTCTAATCATGCTGTTGCTTGTGAAGGAGTACAGGCGTCTGGGCAGCTGACTGTTTCGCACCATTTTCTCCTCGACTGCGTCCCCCTAGCATCAGCCTCCCCAATGGCTCAGTGCTCCAGTAATGATCTAGCAGCTACCTACAAGGCCAGCGAGGTCTCTAGGTCTCACCATTCGGAAAGGTATACCCATCACATCACCTAAACTCGGTTAAGCAGAATTAATGTTTCCGAAGTGATCGAGAGGGAACATCTGCTGGCACCAGACTTCGGAGCGCATGCGATCAGTGTCATACCGCCAAGGTCGGCCTCGTCCTCATCCTGATCGCCTTTCTCGTACGCTTGGCATACTAAGGCGTGCGCTAGGTCCGATGTACCGGAGAAAGAGAGGGATGTAGAAGATGCCAAAGCCACAAGCATGTGTGCCGATACAGCTTCTCAAGTACCGGGAGAGGCAGCAGTGACAGAGGCAGAAGGCAGCAGCTTAGAAGCGCTATAAATCGTCCAAAGCTCCTACCATCAACAGGGTCGAACCGACCTGGCAGCGGGAAGGGCAGTCAAGCTTCCCATCACTCACCAGCTTCACAAATGTCCCAAATGCCCGACCCGTCGTACCGGGACTGGCCAGAGCCGGGAAATGCTTACGCTCCTCTCATAGCAGACGAGCTGGATGATGGTCTTGCTGCACAAGACACTACAATTGTTGGAGATCAAATGGGCACGAGTTCTGAGCCGGCATCATCAATGTACAATCCGCTGAACCTGGGCCGTGGAGTCGATGACAACTTTGCTTTTGATGAAGATTTTCGATTTGATGAAGACTTTGGCTTTAACGCTCCAGGGCCGCCTGTGCCAAGCCAAAGCAACAGCACGCCTGAGATGATGTTGTCACCAGTATCCATTCCAGTCACAGAAAGTCCTTCACTCATTTTAGCAGCTACAACAGATTTGACCAAATTAGTTGAGCATCTACATGCCAAGCTGGCTATTGATTCTCTCTCGTTCGACCAAGCTCTCCTCGTCAACCAAGCAGCCTTTCGAAAGATCGACGAACTGTTGACCACGCAAGGCTTCTCTCGGAGCGCGAGCTGCCTTCCCTTAGCTTTTACGGCAGCGAGTCAAGTCATCACGTTGTTCGAAAAATCCATTTGCCCCGCGAATTTGTCGCAAACGTCGTGTGGGGACGGGTTCGTCATCCGCCTGGGCTCGTTCCAGGTCGACTCGGAAGAACAACAGACCAATCTCTGTGTTCAGGTCGTGTTGTCCGAACTCGAGAAAACGGCCAAGGTGGTTAAGAATCTCAGCTGGGCCATCCAGAAGCCTTCCCTTCAGCCAAGCAAAGACCGAGCTGTTTACGAGCAATGGTCTTCGAGCATCACACAACGAATAGGTGTCTTGCTCTCGGCGTGGAAGAACAAGTCTATGTGAATAGGTCCCCGTGCTCTAACACCTTGATTGCTGCAAAGCCTGTCCAATGCTTCTTGCTCTGGCATACTCCAGCGCTCTCTGACGACTACCCGATACGACCAAACTAAGTAAGGTACGCCCTTGGCAGCTTGAACGATATGTCCTGGCTGTGCACGGTCAGGTTCCGGATGGGTTAATCGATGTTGTATCTGTCACTCAATTCTAAGCTAGCCACTGAAGGCATACTCGCTTGCGCTGTTATCGAGACGCAGACTAGCACGCATGATACATAGGCTACTACAAGCCTTGAGGTCGTAACAATTAGCATTGTGACAAAGAATACGTAAATAGTCAACATGCGCTTGGCTGTCCGTCCCCGCCTTGTCCATCATCTACTGGTCCTCCTGCCGCGCAACCCACTCGGCGACATGTTGATCCAAATCAGGCTTGTAGAGCCACATCAGTTGCCCTCCTTCGCCGCGAGTGGCGGCCTCATCCGTCCATATCGCACCAGGTGGTAATTTTGCTTGCTCGGCCGGAGGAAGCCGCTTAGCATTCATCTGCTTGGTCAATTCAAGGATTTTGTCTACCCTCTCTTGACGGTAACTCTGCCAAAAATGCAATGCATTCGGCAAGATTATCTTGCTCGACAATTTCGACAAGAGAATAGCAAGCATGTTAATGTCCTCGAAAGCCTGGTTCACACCTTGACCGGCTGTGGGCGGTATGGCGTGCGCTGCATCTCCAACGATGATAACTTGGTCGCTCGCCGAAGCCCACTTCTCCAGCTTAGGGATGGCGTAGAACGGCCATATGCCCACCTTCTCTACAGGTATCCCTTCAAGCACAGACTGCACGATGTCGGGCCAATCCTGCTGAGATTCCCGAAGCATGTTCAGCAGCTCTTGCTTGTTATTGCGCAACCTCTTCCACCCTTCCTTGTCACGGTCAGGGAAGCGTCTTTGAGCCCCGATCAATAGTTCCGACCCATCAGACTCCTGAGGGACTAAGAGGAAGGCGCCAGGCTTAGCCATCACAGTCGCGGGTAGGTGGTATCCTTCCGGAATGCGCATTCGTGATCGCGGAATGGCTCCATTGATGGCTGTTATGCCAGAGTAGACTGGCTCTATGGATGGGACAAAGTACTTGCGAACACTTGAATGGATACCGTCGCTACCGATCACGACGGAAGCAGATGCAGTGGACCCATCTGCGAATTCGATCTCGACCTGCCCCGGCCCTTCAGAGATGACTTTGGAGAAGCGCATGTTGTGCTTGACCTTGATGCCTTGCTCGCCGAGCATCTTCTTCATTTCATCGATCATCAATTGACGCGTTATTCTAAATGCCTTGTAACCATAAAGCTTTTCCGAACCAAAATAGTACACATCAGTTGTCTCGCCAGCATCGTTCTTGAATGCCAGCGTTTCGAAATGGAAGCCTTGGAGCTTAAGTCTAGGATAGACGCCGAGCCTGTCTAAGATACGGAGTGCGTTTGGGGACAGTGTAATACCTCCGCCAATGCAGTACGACTCTGACCGAGCCTCGTAGATTGAACATGGGATGCCCACCTTGTGTAAAGCAATTGCTAGACTGAGACCAGACAGGCCCGCTCCTACAATGGCAACATGCTTGGGAGGCGATGATGAACTCATGGCCGAGGAGTCTTGCACGGCCTGAAGATGGCGTCGAGATGTGAATATGAAAGAAGCAGCTTGGAGGGCCGAAAGAAAGCTTGGGAAGTTTTCGAGCAGGGTGCAAGATGAATAATACACGTATGCCATAAGCAATAATTATCGGCTATGTATGAGCCTTGGTGGCTGCTGAAGACCGATTCGCCGAGTCGGCGCGAAAATTGTCTGCGCCGAACCTGACCTCTCCGCCTGATTCATGTCCGAGAGTGATTCAAGCACCTTTGATAAGCTCTGCCTCATCCTGCTTTGCCTTCTCAAAGTGCTCGATCATCGCGTGACCTCCGCGCGGATTGAAGAACAATCCCAAGTACATCCAAGTAGCTCTAGCATTCGTCTCTGCACGCTCCCACATTGATGTCTCATATGCCCTCAGCGCTGTCGCAAGTGCTGCTTGAGTCGCTATCCGCGATGACCAGCTATTCCTCGTCGCCACTATCTCCTGACTCAGGTCAAGAGCATCTTGCATGCCAACGTTGACGCCTACACCTGCAAATGGCGTCATCAAGTGTGCAGCATCGCCGATGAGGGTGACCCTGCTATCTCTCAGCTCTCCTTCGACTAACATGGCACTCACTCACTCACCCAGGCTTATGATCCCACTTGAAATCGATCGGGAGCATGTACATTGGTCGCACCAACACTTCGTCGTCGCTTTGAAGCACTAAGTCTTTCGCACCTTGCTCCCAATCTGCAAAGTACTCCTCCAGCATTTCCTTCTTGACCTGCACTGGATCTGAAGGCTGGGTACCATATTTAATGTACCATTCCTCCGGCAGCCGCACGAACGCATACACCCGTAGACTTCCATCCCCGTTCCGTTGGGCTAATAGGCCTCGATTTGCTCCCAGCGTCAAGCACATACCTGGGCCTACCCTTTGGGCTATCTGTGGTAGTCGATTGTCGACATCTGTAAGTTTTAGATCAAGGCCACCGACGCCTGAGTAAAAAGGACGTATGTCTGAGACTGTCTTCCGAACTTTCGACCATGCGCCATCTGCACCCACCACTAGATCAAAGTCTCTTTGTACACCGTTGGAAAAGAGTAGATTATAAGTCTTGCCATCATCAGTCTGAACGCTCTCCAGTTTGCCCCCCCAATGAACGCTCGACGACTCAACCGAGTCCAGCAGCAAGTTGCGTAGCAACACACGATCTATCTCTGGACGACCCTTGAATTCTCCCGGCCGCCTCACTCCGTCTTCTTTCTGCTCATCCAACAGCAATACGCCTTCGGGATTGTAGATTTTGAGAACTTCACCCTCAGGTCGTGCATGCTTCAGGAACTCTTCATAGAGCCCTGCCTCTCGTAGTGCAAGCTGAGACGAGCCTTCGTGGAGATCAAGCGATCCGCCCTGCGTACGTCCGAAGCGGTCTGAATCACGCTCGAAGATACTACACGGGATCAAGTAGCGCTGAAGGAGGCGGGCAAAGGTCAGCGCTACGGGCCCAGCTATATTATTTTTCAGCAACTCTCAGTACATTTATATTTCACACAGGAAGACTGGCCCCCAATGATAGCTATTCGCGGATAGCTCATCTCATGCGAGAATGGCAAGATTTCGTTGCACAACTGGGTGCCTTTGCAAGGCTACTAAAAAGTTCTGTAAGGATACAAAGGTAGCACACTTCAGTAGGCTACCATAAATGCGAAATGTGTAGGATTTGGGAAATGTCTGCCACACCTCCGAAGCGCCGAGTTAGGCAAGCACGCCGTCCACTTTCCGTCAGCTGCTGCAGGCGTCGACAATAGCCATTAGAATTCGCTCTGAACTAATGAAGAACGACTATGACTGGTTGAAGCCAGTCTTTCCGCATCTTATCTTTCAATAGCTTCATCTCAAGTGAGGTTCGAGCTCGGCGGAAATACCGTATTTGTGAAGACGGCTCGTTTCTTGAATTGGCCTGAGAGTGTATGATTGTGCTTTTTATAAGGCATGGCGACTGTAGAACCGAGAGATGCTTCATGGTAATCTGCCTGCTAGTAAGAACTGGCATTAGGAAGATGGGGGATTAATACAAGGTGATGCCAAAAAGTAAATATCTATTCGAAATCCCCTAAAATTTTAGGCTACCCGTTGAAGCACTATGGCTTGTACTTGGTAGGCGGCTTAGACGCGGTACCTTTTATCTACCATGTACTCCTATCATGACAATCAAGCGTTGTTAATTCATATTTTTGGATAGTAGCTTCGTAGACAACTTTGTGGGGGTGGAAATTCCAACACTCCGATGGATCGGAAATTCCACATGGCACACGCCAGGCCAATACAAACCCTAGAATGTTCTAATTGGCGTGTGCGATGCGAATGCCGAATCGGGCACCGAGCGCCAATGAGATCTAAATGACTGCAGGGGAAATTCAGCAACGTGGTGACTTATTTTGAACATTTGCGATTGACTAGGTATTAACAAAACCGAAACCATGGCACAAGCGTCGAGCTGGGTACAGGTCGTCATGGACAACGAAGAAGAGAATGATCGCCTGGCAGAGCAGCATGAGATTTTCAAAGACGCCATGGGCGGGAAACTGGTTCTTGCACCAGTTGACTTGTCAGGCTCTGCGGTACGTGTTCTTGACTCTGGAGCATCTGACGGTGAGCTGCTGGTACATACTCTCAAATCTTTCCTTACCAGAACAAATAACCAAACCTGAATTTTTTTTTCCATCACTAATGAGACCCCACCGACACTTGACTGACACTACCCACCAACAGGCCTCTGGCTCCGCGAACTGGCATCTTCAATACCGTTCCCTCCAGGTAGCATTTTTATAGGCACAGATATCAATGGACAGTGGTTCCCTGAGAAGCCACCTTGCGGAGTAAGCTTTCAAATACAGAATATCAACGAGCCGTGGCCTGAAGACTGGGTCGACAGCTTCGACCTCGTACATCAAAAGCTCACCTTAGTTAATGCTGGTGCCGCTACCAAAGAAGCAGTCATTCGCCTCACTGAACTCGTAAAGCCGAATGGGTGGATTCAGCTGACCGAAGCTGATGTCAGAGTTGGTGAGCACGACGGTCCTGCGATGCATGACTTTCTTGATATGCTGAAGGAGGTTCTAAATGCCACTGGGACTAGTCATGACTATGGGCTCAAACTGTCCGGAGACCTCAAAGAGGCAGGGTTTCTCGATGTTGAAGAGCGCGTGCTGGACTACTACCTTGGTGCATTAAACCACAAGCCACAGCTTGCTCAACAAGGAATAAGTTACACCGCGAAGACCGTGAAGGGCATCGTGGATTTCTTGAAGAGTGAGCACTCTATGCTGATATAATTTCGCGCAGACTGGCGCTGACATTCCTTATAGCTCTCTCTCGCCCGTTGGCTATTCCAGAAGAACGACTTGATACCTTGGCCACGCGTTTGAAGGCTGAGTTGGCTGAGCGGGGGGGTTATCTTCCACATCGTGTGGTCTGGGGCCGGAAATCTATGTAAAGATTTACAACGAGGCAATTTGGAAGCAACCCAATAGCATCATTCCGAGATAATTTACCGCTCCGTGAGATTTTCCTTGGCAGCGGGCGGGGAGGAGAAACACGTATTCGCAATCTGTTTTCGTAGCGGGCGAAGAGGAGGAGCGTACCTTCGAGCTGGAGGATGTTGTATTCCTGTGCGGGGTGTTAATCGAGCCCCATCACCTGTGCGATGGTTTTGATGAATTCCTCTGCGTACAATTAGTGGTACGAACCTACCTTAACTCTTTTCTACCTAATTAGGCTAACTGCGAAGTCTAGTAGTAGCTTCAAGGCGGGTAGGTATTTACCAAGTAGCATCTTAGTAAAGTTGGGTAGAATTATTTCAGACGATCCAATGACAATTATAAACGTCTTAGTATTGCGAGAGCAATCTCTGACGATCTCTTTGGTTCTCACAACTTATGTAGACTTAATGGGGTCACCATTTTCGATCGATAGATACAGATAAGATTTGAAGATAACAGATTGCGGGCCGACCCGCCAAAACGGAGTTACTTTTTATGATTCAAGGCTTGAACAAGGATCAAGGATCAACCATGTAAGAGGCAAACATCCCACCCATTACTCATCTTCCAGTTTGCTTCGGGACAGTCCAACCCCAAAGTCCAAAACTAGTACATACATATAATCGACAAAACGGCGAGGCTGTCGACGACGACGACGACGACGGCAGCAGCAGCAGTGTGTTGGAAATAGGGGATGGTAATCTCCGCCTTCATAGAGCTGATAGGGCTGGGGCCCGCTAGGAGAGTTTCCACCTGCTCGCTCCTAGATAGACTCCTAACAGCAACAACCAAGATATCAATATGCCCCCATATGACCTCGTATCTCAAACACAGTGAATTCCCATATCAGCGACCCCGCTCAACCACCGCGGAAGAGGGTCAGGAGGAACAGAGATTCTTCTCAAACAACCAGACCGGCTTCCGTGGCGGGTTTCAAAAGCTATGTAGGTAGAATAGAGTAGCGACCGAAAAGCGGGAAGCGCATTACTGTACTCGTAGAGCTATCAAGTGCTGTGAATGGCGCACCATCGCCACCGTCTTCCTTGTGTTGATTACGTCTACTTACTTATTGGACTCTCAAAATAATCCCTGCGTATATATATTGAAAACGGTTGAGAATGCGGATACTTAGCTGGGCGGGGGGACTTTGGAAATATTTGAGCTGGGCTGAAGGGATAACGCAAAATGCACTATATGTCCGCAGTCAAATAGTGGAATCACGAAAGTTGAATAGTTCGTAGAGCGGGGAGAAAATTAAGGAAATAGGGTCTTGAGCCAGCATACTTTATGCTGGACGTAGTAGCCAGCAATGGATGGAAACAGAAAGAGAGAGTTTGGTGTGCGCCTGCACCAGCACATCCCCCTGCCTGGAACTTCCACTTTTCTTTGACGAATCAAAGGTAACTTCCGTCAGGATGCCGTTCACCCTCCCACTGCTTCCGGGAGCTGATACTCTCGCCCATGGCCAAAACGTAATTCCCATCTCCCTTCCTGAAGGGCCCGTAGACAATACCATCGCTGGGATGAGCTGTCTCCCCTTCCTCATCCCATCCTGCTTTGCCGTCGCGTCGTCTGCGTCGTTCTTCTGTGATAGCTTCGCATAGGGTTTTCCCTCTAAGCATTGTAGCTTTCTCCTCAAAACCTTTCGTCACCCCATTTAGCAATCTTGCAATCACCACATTGGAATCATCCGTCACGACCACCGACTTCGTTATCCACGCTATCGCAATCATAAGCGCAAAGTCCACACCTACGATACAAGCTAAGAGCGCGCCGACAAAGCGCCAGTGGTTGTAAATTTTAAGGCGGCTGCCGAGATGAGGGACTCGACTCGAGAATTGGATAGAGGGGTTTCGTTCCGCCATTGTCGCGAGAGAACGAAGCGCAAATTCGGCCATATTCGCACTGGCCTTTTCGTCTCGTAGGCCATGTGTTTCCCAACGGGTGCTAGAAAACAGACAGAGAAATCCAATTAGTCCCCTCTCCCGTGAGATTTGAGGGATTTGAGTGTCTGACGTACTTGAAGGCATAGAACTGGTACTGCGTCCAGATCTTTTTGTTTTCCGGCCCTGCCCAACGTCCTTGCAAAGCAATCGACGCGGCTGCTACGCGAGCCACTGAGTCCGGGATGTCCTGCAGATCCGTCGTCGTATTACTCACTTCACTAATTGTGATTGGGCATTGGTAAAAGGTCGATGTATCATTTCCGGGGATCGAGGCTCGGTGGGCCCAAATCCACATACAGCGATCCCCGCAGCTGTTGACACCAGCGAGGTGTGGAAGCGCCGTTCCGCGGTAGATGTATGTAGTTGCAGCCCATCCCTCACTTGATATGGGAATCGAGATGGTCGAGGTGTAGGTGGAGTTGGAGAAGGTGTAGTTGTATGCTGCCATGTTATTGTAGAGATCGGGACCAAGGGTATGATTATTTTCGGTGTAATTGAAGCATACACCGGATGATGCGGTAATAACCCGTTTTGTCAAGGCTGGGTACCTCCTTTCGCTGTCCTCGTTGTTGTATTCTTTAAACCGGTAGGCAAATTCTTGCTTGCCTGGTGTTCGGCGGCAGAAGTAGGGAGGATTATCCATTGAGTTATAGACCTGTGCGATATCCTCGTATAGACCGCAGTCCCCAGCGCTCTGAGTTGTCTCACCATAGCTATGAGCTACAGCTTGATTGAACTCAGGTCCTAGAGGCTTGAAGTTGAAGTAACTTGTAAGGTTTGGTGCATTTACCATGCCATTCGTGAAATAGGTATCGTTGTAGGTTTGACCATCATCCACGGTGTAGGTTAAGCTGACTAGAGCGACTGATATTTGCGCAAGCTGGAGCGGGTGTCAGGAGTAACATTAACTTTATAGGCAACGCTATGCTCACAAGGTTGACCAGAAGCCAAAGATTGTTAATGTTAGCTTTACAACATTTAGCAAGGTAAAATGACGACTCACCCATAGGATGCAAGGAATCAATATCCTTAGCTTAGTGACGGATTCCCATGCAAGCGCACACACGTTCAGCAAGTTCTCGATACCCAAGATTAAGTCGGTCTCTCGCTCGGTGTGGGTCTCGTCCGCCAGGATCCTCCATCGTAAGACTCTTGCTGATTCTTTGAATGCTTCCTGCGAGATAGTAAGCCACCGTGCTTAGGCGGTCATACGTAGTACGCTTTGCTTTAGCAGGATTGCGACTAACAAACAGGTTAAGGCCCAAACCCAGGATCAAGGCCACAACGATGGTGTTGAATACAGTCTTTTGATCCGATGAGAAATTGCCCTTTCCCTCATAAATGTTCAGAGTTGCGATGATCAAGGCGGTAAAGATGACAGTCCCAATCCATCTAAGAGTCCGCTTGAAAAGAAGACGGCGAGTTTGGCCCGCACCATCAAAAGTTTCGGAGGTTTTAAGAGGGGTTTGGGGGTCTCGGGGGTGCAGGGGCGCATACTGCCCGCCCGAAGGACTTTGTTGAAGTTGGTTGGTTCCCAGTCGCGGGATACTTGCCTCGCTAGCGTTGCAAGATGAGCGCCGGGAGGGGATTAAATTCTGCATCTCTATCCCCGGGCTCTCCATCCTGTTGGCTCTAGGAAGTTTAGAGACAAGGCGACAATCTTAGTAGATCTCCGAATATATATATGTATGAGTCTATTCCTCCTAAAGGATCTCATCTTCAGCTGCAGTGGCACGCTCGACATCAACCACCAATCAAGGTTCAGGGGCGCTGCACAGCTCTCAATCCAGACTGTAGTACTCCGTACGTATTACAACTACGTTCCCATTCACGCTACCCTATCACGCCTATCTATCCCAGCACCTCGTCACTGCCAATGAGATGTACGGTATCAGTGCAAAGTTAATTCCATACGCGGTCAACTTTGAATGTCTGTCGTATGAGCTCTCGAACCTGACACCGCCGCCCATCTTGCGTCTGCTACGTTTTCCCCTTATCCAAAGCATCGTCCGTCACTGTGAGCATACCCACGCCATCTCGCACAGATTGCATACGCCCTGATGCTTCCCTGAGTCAGAACGTCCCTTCCACCATTGAAGCCATTATATAGAAGCAAATACTCCTAGCCGAATATGCACGCAAGCAAGATCAAAAAACTGGAGAAGAAAAAACCGGTCTTGAGCCTGGAAAGGTCCAAATACAAAATGCTTTTTGAGGCTCGTCATACTACGATAAGTGGGTTCAGCTGCCCAAAATACGACCATCCCCCGGCACGAAACGGCGATTGAAGCCACCGGAGATGACTCGGAAAAGTTGGCCAAGTGGATCCCACGCAATACCTTGTCTTGCCCCTATCTTTTTTTGCCCATCCCACCCTCCTGTTCCTCTTCTATGTAACATCTTCAGCCATAAGCCACAGACAATTTTAACCGGGATCTGCGACTCTAATATCTGACATACATATCACGTTAGTAAGCCGCAAATATCTCTTAAATTAGAACAGTCTCCTTTTTCCCTTCTCTTCTTCCGCATTTGGCAAAAATGAATTACCTCACAACTTCAACGTCTTTATTTCTGATATTCATACTCACGAAACTCGTATGTAGTACTTACAATCCAAATAACGTCTCTCCTTCACCCACTCACTCACGATTCTCTCAGTTTAAGCCCCTCTTCTTCCTTTAGCATATCTGTTTATTTCATTTCGAATTTCCTTGAATTCATTATCTTATTGCTTTAGCAGCACACGCAGCCAACCCTCGGTAGGGACACCCACTTGCACGCCAATGAAAAATGGTCGTACCTAGTAGATATGTCAGAAAAAGAAAGACAAACTAAGCGAGGGGGGGGGGGGGGAGGGAGAGGGGGAGAGAGACGTTCAGAGAAGTATTAGAGAGGAAGCCGCATGCTACCTTAACTACTGCTTCCAAGGAAATAGAGGGAAGAGCTTCAAGTAATCTTGATTGTCCCTTCCCTTTTATTAGAACGTTTCTGCAACTTGATGTTAGAAAGAAGACTCGACTTCAGCGAAGGAAGAAAGAGGAAGATCTTAAGCTTTCATCGTCTTATCTTGTCTTTTGATTCTTATTCAAACAGGGGAGCAGAAGCACGAAATGGGCCTTAGTGCAGCGTAATTAGCGGACGATCACGTGGTATTTGAAGGGAGCATCGAGGGAGCAAGGGGGAGCAGCGAGGGAGCCTGAAAGATATCCCAGCCTTCGGCTTGAACTGCGCTCGTTGTTTTTACGCCTCGCCTGCTGCCTACCTAAGGTAATGAGATGAATGCAGCCCTCACATGTTTTAAAGTCCTTGCGTGGACCCAACCACCAAAACCGTTCAAATCTTTACAATTAAATGGGATAGTCAATATTGCATCATATTTGACGTTTCACAATTTACATTGTAGCTCTGAATTCGATCTTTCCAATGAACCAAAAATTTCTAAATTTGATTGAGCGCGTATAAAGACACTTGATCAAGCACTCGTCGATCTTTCAACACTCACCGCCTTCACTTGTTGCGGGATTTCGATGACCCTACATACAATTTGCTGCCTTTTAGTACCTCAGTCTACATAAGAGACTCGCTCCTATCCTGTTTCGTAGGTAGGTGGGTGTTAATCTTTTCATTGCAATTAAGCAAATAGTCAAAAACATATCGATTATTCTGACGAGTTGAATCATCTACGCTCAAGAATTCTCAAGCTACCGAAAGCAGTTGTTTCGTTACCGCTTCGTCATATTCCATCATGTGTTGGACTACCAATGCTTCTCATTCGGATTGTAGGGCCTCGCAAAAACACTTCTACACGCGCACTGGAATGTGTGTCAACGCACAAGCTCGCAGACCACGTTCTCTTTGTTATCCTCAAACGGTGATTCCATCCAATCAGTTCTCTGGTTTTCCGACCATACCGTGCCCAACTTGCACACACGTTCGTATTAGCATCAAAGCGAACCCTTTTTAAGTAATCTCGCCCTATGTATATTCTTAACTGTACATCACTAACGACAATTAGTACTTTTCAGTTCGCTGAAGTAATCGTCAGTACGCTTGTCATAAAACTCAACCCTTTTATTGTTGCGTAACTGATTAAAGCTCTTTAGTTATTTGTATTGTTTCTAGTTCGAATCTTTTTGCATCCGTCGTAATGATGTAAAAAGTATCGTGTATTGTTTTCAGTACGAATCTTTTTGCCCATTAATAGCGTAAAGAATATCGTGCTAGTTCTCTAAACTACAGTCGTCTTTTAGTCATACCCACTTGCTTAACGCATGTATTAGCATTCAATGACAACTCACTGCGACTATAGAGAAACAATTGTATGACAGCACATCGACTCGAACATGAAAAAAAAGAAACAACATACGTTAGCGACAATCATACACACAGCAGGAAACTTAGACACGATGAGAAACTTGTGCTCTCCTTCTCTGAGGTAGGGTGACATGTTATCAATCAACTGTCAAAGTCGCTGCAATTTTGAGCTTGATACAAATTCGTCGAGATGCGTCGTTCTATTCCTTAAACTGTCGTTATGGCTGCCATACCAGGATTAACGAAGCTAAGCCTATTTAGGCACCCCACCAAAACATTTGTTTACTGCACTGTTTACTTCCACCTCAGCTTCCTACGTCCACCCCCCACCTACCCAGCTCACCCACCCCCCACCCTACATACTCACCTACCTACTCACCTACCTACTCAGCTCAATATGCGAGCTAGTGAGGAAGAAATTCCTTCCGTACCAGACACTGCACCGAAGGCTGTTCAAAAGCTTCAAAAGACTAAAAACAAGCCGTCGGTTCAAGAAATACTAGATTCGATTGAATCTTCTTCTTCTACATGTCGACCTTCCTAAAAAAGGCCTATTGCACCCCGTGCAAAGCAGTCAAAAGGTTCACTTCAGGAGCTGGTGAAGGGGTTGAACGTAAGGCATTGAGCGAGGTGACTGGTAATGAATGGTCAGCCAAAGAAACAACGAAAACGTACTGTTCAAACCTGGTATGGGTGCACTTCTGAACAGTGTACGGGGCTAGCAGCCTGCAAAACTGAGGCCTGCTGGGAGGCCCTACATGCATAGGAAGGGGGGAAGCGGAGGGGGCATACACAGGGAGGGGAGGGGAGTTTCATTGATTTTTGAAGCAATTGGGGATTATTGCGGAGAAACCCCTATTTTCCTCTAGAATACCCCGCACTAGGAAATCTAAATATTCATCTCCAGGTCCCCATTGGCCTGGTTAGTCATCTCCCGTGGCTCCCTAGTACCCTAACAGGTAAGGTGGCCGTATACCTGGTATGGCAGCATGTGGGCAGCCATGACGACGGTTTAAGGGACACGTGATGGAAGGGTGCGGATGGTTTAGCGCCAGCCTTGCCATCTTGATTGGCTCCCCACCAAAGTGCTTCAAAGGATCAAATTTCGTACCTGCATAGTCGGACACGAAAGATTGTTTCTCGAGTTCCAGTTACGGTCGCCAACCTGAGCTGCTGCTGCTTTACCCTGTGCTGAGGGCGAGGAAGCCTGAACTAAGGGTGAGCCTGCCTGCGCAAGGAGGCGGGCCATTTCCGGCCGCCCCCCTCATCCACCGCTTATGCTGTTCACCCTCTGCTTAGGCGCCTCCTTGTCGTGCTCTGATGCACCAATCATGCAGCCTCTACGGTGGCTAGCCTCTGGAGTCGTCTTGGTCAACTTTAGACGGCAACGTGTGAGCGCCCAGTTCTAACTGGCACGGAGAAATACTTTCGCGTCTGACTTCGCGAACCAGTAAACGAGGAAGGGTGCATCCTTCTCTCGCAGAACTCAGCTGAATTCAGCCCAGTGGGGCTTCCTCTGCCGTCTAAGTTGATCAGATTTCGCGGGGTAGTTTTCAGCTGGGCGTAGCCTCGCGAGGCGATGGCTGGCTGAAGCACTGCTGTACACATGCACTGCGATAAGGTTGGTTAGGAAACATGCTGTCTCAAGGCCCTAGCTCCCATATGGCTGGCTGGAATACTGCTGCCAAAATGCATTGGGGCAATGCTGATCAGAGAATTGGCTGTACTAGCCCTGACGTGGCTGCCTGAAATATTGAGGATTTGTTTAGATGACAAGAGAGGGCTTATAAGGGGTGAGCTGAACATACGCAGTCTTTTTAAATACCGGAACATCGAGCCAGATCAAGGAATATATAACTCAGACGATGTCCGGTGCCATGACTGCTACTGACAAGCAAGCCAGATCTTCTCCTACCTTCACCTCTCCAGAGAATGGAGACAATCCAAGACTTCAAAGGGCTCCAATACCCCTTTACTACTGATCCTATCTCAAGAAAGGCATACGATGCCAACAATGTGGTATATGCGACGTCGAGCCACCAGATTGACCACGACATGTTCCCAGGCCTGATTGCCTTTCCTCAAAGTGACGATGACATCCAGAAAGCAGTCAAGTACGCAAAGGGTCAGGGATACGCAGTCTCTATTATGAGCGGCGGTCACCAGTACAGTGGTGCCTGCTCTACACACGGAAAGGGTGTTCAGCTCAATCTCAAATTGACGTACAAAGGCCCGCAAGATCTGGTGATTTTGCCACGGTTACCATCTCCGGATAGCAACAGACCTCTGGTTTACGCCAGTGTCAGCCACAGTCTCGGCGAGTTTAACCAGTTTCTTCGAGACCACCAACTCTTCGTGCCTCATGGACAGTGCACCGACGTACGGCTCGGGGGACACGTTCAGACTGGCGGATACGGCCAACTCGGACGCAGCTTTGGCCTGCTAGGAGATCACATCTGGGGCATCCGAATGATCAACCACGACGGCGAAATCCAAGAGGTCACCAAAGCATCTAATGCAGACCTATTCTACGCCATTTTGGGAGGCAGTCCAGGTAACTTCGGCGTCATCACGCACTACACCATTGAAGTTCATCGCGACGCGGATCACGACTTCCCTGAAACGGGGCCCAGGCCGCACGGTTTCAAAGGACTCTGGCTGTACAACGAAACGGTGCTGAAACTGCTTCTCAACGAAGTAGCATCGATGGCCGACGACCCGGAGTTTCCACGAAACTTCGATCTGTGCGTCAGCGTGCTCAGCTCCTCCTTCCCCATGTTCAAATTGATGCCCGAGTTAAAAGAGAACCTAGCGGAAATCCTCAAGCGCATTGCCGAAGCCGTGGGTGTGAACGGAGACACCAAATGGCCCGCATCCGTCGTCCTATACGCACAGTGGGTCCCCATGAACGCGGAGGACAAGTATACCGACAAGGTCGACGCATGGTTTCAAAAGTTCCGGAACCTCGACAGTTTCTTGAAGTACTGGTGTATCCACGCCGCGGAGCCCATCGAACCCATGTCCCAGATGACAGGCGAGTGGCTCTTTACTCGTCAGCGCGAGTTCGACCACCCTTACGAGAAGCGCACCTACATGACCAACTCGACGACGCTGGTGCAAGACAAATGGGTCGACCAAGTCGCCGACCGAATTCATCAGGTCTTGGCTCCGTCGTTCAACCATCTCGCTTTGTGGGAGAATTGCTTTCTCTCCGTCCAGATCCAATGCTTCGGTGGGAAATTCTCTCAGTACTATGCCAATCGGAACAACGGCACGGCCTACAGCTGGAGAGACTCGACGGTTTCCCAGGTGCTGGACTGCTTCCACAAAGAGGGTACGAGGGGTAAAGAGCTCGCGAAAGGTTGGCAAGATGTCAACGACAAGCTCATGTGCGGCGAGGATAGCCCGTATAGCAAGCAGGATAAGCGTGTGCTCTGGGCCTCGTACGGTGATTGGGATATGGACAAGAGCTGGCAATTCTACTACGAAGAGCGAGCCAAGTACGAGAAGATCGGGAGGCAAAGGGCCCAGGCCGATCCTCAAGGAACTTTTACTCCCAATCCTTTCAATGTCAAAGCTGTAAAGAATTGAAAGGTCGGTTGGGTTTTATCTTCAGTTGGTGCAAGGACACTTCGCGGTTAATTCAGGGAACATGGTCTGGGATTTCGACGAGGAACTTATGTAAGACCCGAAGCTCTTCGATTGATATGTTATATAAGGGGCTAAAGGGAGGTGTTGTGCCAGATTTAAGGTCGATCTTTCTCTTCTCTTCCCCATAGCCCTTAATTTCGAAGTCAGTCCACAAGTACTTGCATACCTCGTCTCTTCTAGCGTTACAACTCCCTGTGTACTCCTTCTCTACATTCAACGCAAGCCTAGTTCTGACACTGCAGGCTTAGTGTACGCCCTGACTACTTTATTTCTGTGATCTACATTCTCTACCTGTGTTCAAGATGCAGCGGTCCCATGTATTCCCCAGAATGTTTTCAATGTAAATTGCGCACAGACGAAGATCTTGGGAGGAGGCGGGAGTACTTCTCGGGATAGCGTGCGAAGAGGCAAATGGAGGGCGGGATTGGGGAGATGGAGGATGGGATTGGGGGGGGGGAGTTGTAGATACAGAGGACATGAGGGTTTGATTAGTGTTCGTCAATTACCTTAGATCGTCCCAAAGATTTACTCAAATTCTATCATGTACTGGGCGATATTCATCGTAGACTTCAGACTTTATATTGATATTTTAAACTACATCGGCAATATGTTTGGCAGATAGTTTTTTTGAGCCGATGGCAGGACATGAATATTGCGACTCGATGGGGCTGAAAACTAGCGTGTTGATTCGAAGCATCGATGTGGTCAAAATAACTTGTATGTTCATTGGTTACATATGCTCGATACTAGGAAACAGTCCTTAAAGTTAGAAAGAAGTCTTCGTAGCTGTTAAAGGACGTTAAGAATCTTCTTTTTTCAAGCGACTGAATATCACGTGACCAGAATCTGGAACGCTTTAGCCGGGCGCTAATTCTGCCAACAATGCAAGCTCCGAAGATTGTCCGGTACGAGGCTGTCGTAATATTCACTGAATATTTTTATGTTTACCCAGATCTTGTTGCTCGACCCTTGTGCGATATATGACTCAACGTCGAGATGCGTCGTTATATGTACAATGTGAGAAAGGAAGCCTTGATTTATCAACTCATATTCCTTTCCATGACTCGAAGCTCTTGATAGATGCCTTGAAGCGTTTTGTAATGCTATCCGAATTTTTTCAGAGTTTTAAATTCAAAGGCTAGTGTATCTTTTGGTGATGGTTCTTTTTGGTGGGCAACGACTTTTTCTTCCGACCCTCGGGCCTTCGGCCCTTCTTGACGAAGCTCAGCCTTATGATCTTGCAGCCTTTTCTGTTAGGCCATAGTAGAAAACCTAGCATAGTAATCAATCTACCATCATTCCATATAATTCAGCCCCTAGGCGGCTTAACATTCTCGATCTCTTCATTCTGCTGCCCAAGGCATACTGGCTTCTACTGCGGTCGCCTGTGCGAGAGATATTCTATCGCGATCTCCACCGGATGAGGAAGTCCCAGCACAGCGTTTAAAATGGCCACGCCGGTATTTGGATTCTCAGTCGGTGACTTTATTAGCGCCATTAGTAAGTAATCCTTGGAAAGATCTGTGGGCCTGTATTGACGAAACTACAGATCTTGTTAACAAAGTACGTAAGTCGCTGAAGGATGCTGGAGGAGCAGCGAGTGACTATCAGAGCGCCGCCATCGAGCTCGAAAATCTGGCAACTACGCTTTCCCATTTGGAAGCGCTTCAGCCTAATGAGGATAATATTCAACATGTCAATGCGATTCGAGCCATGGCTATGGCATGCAAATTTGCGTTGGAGGATTTTACCAGGAAGATGACGCGTTACGAATCATCGTTGGGACCATTGGCAAGGCAGAACTCGCTGCATACCATTGGTCAAAAGACGAAGTGGTCTGTTATATTTGCCGAGGAGGTGGAAAAGCTACGAGCTCTTGTTGCGGCCAAGCACGTTAGCATCAATCTTCTTCTTGGAATGCAAACCTCGTGAGTGGTTCTATCACCAGGGACTGAGGATGCAAGCAGATCAGCTAATTTGTTGCTGGCTAGTAAAACCTTATCCAGGATTAGTGCGGAAATGCGAAGCAGCGTTCAAGGCTTGGAGGGAAAGATCGCAGAGCACCATGCCACATTGTATTCCGTACAAGAACGCACTCAGAGTATGGATGATCGGACAAAGCTGGCGCAAGTGGCCGATCATGAGATATTGGAATCAGTGTGCGCCGGAGTCGACAGGATGGACCATTCGGTCGTCCAAGTACGCCACTTGGGACAGCAAATTATGGACTATCTCAACGCATTCTCCGAGAAGATCCAAGGATCTCTTCGAGCTATCCTCCAATCAAATCTTCAGACGTACCAACTGATGCTGCAAATGCAACAAAATATTTCTCCGAGGCCGACAAATCTACTAGAATCGAACATTAGATTTGAAGACGCACTTGGCGAAATCAAAGAGCTTCCTTACGAATATTTCCGACACTGGGAGGTAGAACCTCAATCCATGCTACAATTTGAGATGAGACACTGATTCGCAAGCCACAGCCATTTGAAGGGTTTCTCCGCGCGCACTTTAGACACAAACCCGGGGAAAGCAAGATTGTGAATTCCCAGTATCACATCATCGACAGCGCCAACAAAAAAGCCATAATCAAGAGAGATCACTGGACAAGATATATCCGCGAAGGTGCAACAGTTTCAATGTCAATGATCATGTCCTATGTAAAAATGCAGTCCGGGATTTGTCCACGCCCCGGCTGTTCAGGCGCTGGCTCACGTGCTGAGGGGAATTCCAACACACTATACTGGTAAAATATCATCGCGAGTATTTTGTAACAGATTTGTCTGACCTTTCACAGTAAGACCTGTTGTCTTGAGTCCTTTCAATTGGAAAACAACTTAGAGGACTCCTTTAGGCGCATAACCGTACTATCAGAGGAAGAGGAAGTAGCCAAAAAGCAGATTGCCGAAGATCTGTCCCTGTACGGTAGCAGGCCCAATCCACCGGATGCTGTTGAGGTTAATGAGCATGCCCAACTGTCCAATTTGCCACCGAAACGCGGTGCCGCAGAATTTGATGCGGCTGTCAATCGTCCCGCAAAAGTCCGCGGAAAAAGGGAGTCAAAAGAATTCAATTTTCAGAGAGTTACTGCTATGGACTGGAACAGCGGTGCCACTCCCCTTGATGCTTGGCTCAATCAAAGCGCTGTGCCTTCCATTGTGCCTCTGCCTCCGACGCAAAGGAATCAGTCTGGTTCTTCAAGCGATGATCTTGCGGCCAAGGAGCTGGAAGGCCTGAAAGTCTTTCGAACCATACACATCGAGGGGATTGAAGAGCCCAAAAGCATTGGAAGCCCTCGAAATTCAGTCATAGATCTTACAATCCTCGAGCCAAGGGCACAAATATATTTGCGCAATATCTTGGATAGATACCCTTTACTGCCCTCATACTTGGCCCTTCGCCTTGCGAAAGCCAACTGCGCTCGAGCTAACCGTCTCGATCTCGCACGGCACAACCGTGGCGACCAGCTTACCTCAAAGCTTGTCCAAATCAGCGGACACGGTCGCCCGCCTCCTAGTAAAAGGCGGAGTTCAATAGATGACGTTGCTCAAAGCCCAAAGCCGTTAGGCAGTACACAAGATGGCATGACACGCTCAGCGAAGTTCGAACGTTAATAATGCGGGTCACAGGATGACACATGCAACATCACGAGATAGTGGATCACGAGACAATATCGATGCATGACCAATCAATGCCTCACACGTTTAATCAGTCTTACTTCTCTTTACTGTAAGATTCCATGCTCCACGTGCGCTTTAAATGGCGACCAGAACAAAGACAACAACATCACCACACCAAAGAGGGGCACCGATGCGTTCTGCCAGTCCCTAGGCCATCTTCTTAACCATAGTCCCCAGAAAACTATGGGCCCTGCTAGTATTAAAGCGTGGTACAGGATAACTCTTAGAAAGGAAACTCCGAAGACTGCATTGAGGCCCCAAGCTTGGTCTTTCTCCTGATCTTGATCTAAATCCCACTTCCTCAATCGTTTGGGCAGCCGATTAAGAATTTTGAATCTGCCACAGTGGTTGTGACCACGACAATCATGAAAGAGGCGGAGGACATCTAATTGCGATCGAATGCAATCTGTTCTACATCCATAGAAGTGCTGATTGAAGACCATAGGCAGCACAGGGGGGTCTTCATCAGACTCAAATCGATAGTCTCCGTCATTAGAAGGTGGCATTCCTTTGGGCCCAATGAAAATTTCGCCTGGATTCTCTTTACGAAACTGTCATTATTTTTTAGTTGTCAAGATTTCTGTTTTAAGAAGAGTCGATGAAATGCGATTTCTATACATACCTCGACGAATTCGCATGTCATGAAGGTCCAAATGGAGAGGACCCGTCGAAGGGATCCTCGAAGAATCTGGTATTGAACTTTCATTCCATTGAAGAAATTGTCATCATCATGATGTAATCCTATATCAATCTGAGCCAAACGAGTTCTTGTGGTTTGCAGTCGCTTCGCTCCTTGCACGGCAAAGATAACAAACCCTTTCAACCCGTTCGGACCCGTCATGTCTAGGACGACTCCAGCATCCGGCGGCCGAGCCTCTACGAAACCGTTATGCTTGTCATGTCTACCGGATTGACGAGGTTGATCTTGGGAGGGATTTTCTGGGGTTGCAGACGATGATAGGTCCCTAGGTAATCCGGCTTGAGAGCCATTCCTCGTGGCTGGACTGTACGCATGGCTGGTACTCGCTTCAGACTCAGCACTGAAAGAGAAGAAGCCACGAGAAACACTTAGAGTGTGTTCGTGGTGCCACCTTGTCTTAATCTCTTCTTCCAAAACACTCACTTCTTCTCTGGATATTTGAGATATGTGCCGATGCTTCGCATCCTAAGTCACATCAGCCTCCCTTCGATCACCATACAATCTCAATAAACTTACGCAAGTCCACTCTATGAAGAAATCAGATTTTTGAAAAAGTTGACGACTTGATGGTAGAGGCCACCAATCCCAGGTTGCGCCAGTAAGATCTTCAACTACAAGTTTCATTGCATTAACGAGATTGCTTTGCCGGAAAGCCGTACGCAAGTACTTTTCAGCAGATTTGTCAACACCAGTGAACACGAGCCATGCAGCGATTCTAAACAGTAGGGTTGTCATCGTCCAAAAATCTGCCCGTGGATCGATTAAAGGATGTCCGAGATGCAAAACTTGTTTTATCCACTTGTAAAGCCAGAAACGTCTGTTTGACGGTTTGATTGATACTGGACGTTTGGTAGCGGTGAGGATCCAAAACTCCTTCTCGGGCGTCCTAGCTCCCAAGACTTGACCTTCGGCGTTTAATACGCGGAAAAAGAGCTTACACTGAGCTCTTGGGTAAACAATGTTGACCGCCATATTTGGGGTTGCATTTTGTGGGGCATTCTGTGATTGATGAGATGTATCAGTTTGTGTCCTTCGAGTTCAGGTCCGAGCCATACTTCTCCATCGAGTAAAGGGCCTCGACGCTCCCCATTGTCGATTTCATGAGTCTCTTTCTTCGGTTCATTAGGGTGTCTGTTCTTTTTCTGATTCCTACTCTTCGGAAAGGAGAGGAGCGTCCACTTCAGCGACGTCTCCTGGCCATGCGTCGCATTTCTAATTCGTGCCCGAGCTCGCTTGAGTCCAAGTCCTATCAAAACGAATAGATACAACGCTAGAACCACAAAAACGCCCACAAAAACGCCCACAACAACGGCCTCCATGGAAATAGTGACCTGGCCGTCAAACTGGTTTTTCCCTTGATTCTTATTTTCATGTGCAGAATAATTGCTTTGCAAATGGGTTGGAGAGATGATGGATTTGATGTCCTGCTGGCTACTTGCATTCCAGTCACATTGAGAAATCGAGAAATTCCGGCGTTCATAGTCGGCCGTGAGATATCTACGTTTACGTTAGCGCGATGCGTCCGTGGCAAAGAGACACTAAAGCCGACTTACGCTTCTTGAAGAAACGTCCTACCTAAAGTGTATTGGCTTGGTTTGCCGGCACGCATAAGAGGAAAATAACGCGTTTGATTAGTTTTAAGCGTATATGAAGTCATAAGGTCAAAAGCAGCATATGGAATCGAAATGTTGACTTGCTCTGAATCCGTTGAGGAGCCCAAAGAGAAAGTTGTCGTTGCATTTTGTTCTTGTAATGCTGTATGCAATGTCTCGTTAACGGGATATGCTTGTACGGTCTCATTCCACGTAATCCCGAAAGCATCCTCGAATTCTTTACAGACTTGAACGGGCAGATAGATGTAGGGAGCCGTTGAGTCGACGAGGGCTATAATAGCACTGCCTGTGTCTAAAAGTCTTGAGCTATTGTCGTGCGAGGCAAAGGTGATACTCTGAATTGTTACGGTAAAAACGCGATCATCCACTTGATTGAACGGAAATGTGACTGAATTAGAGATAAAGCGTGAAGCATCGTAGCCTCCCAAAGTCAAGGCTCCAAGAAACCCTCCTGATCGATAACGGTTCCCTGCCGTATAACCCCAGGTTATTGATGGGATCATCGATTGATCAAATAGATTCATCATATAGCTCGGCACAGGACGCCTGGAATTGGTAAGGTTCGAAGGACGTGGATCAAGACCAAAGATCCCAAGGTAGAACTCCTTCGTTGTAATGCTTACAACAGTCTGCTGATCGAGACTCGGTCCACCGTTACCTTGCCATCCAAGAGCCACAGTATCTCGTCCATAGACACCGTTTCCGCTGTATCCCAGATTCCTGTCAATATTGCGTTGGAATGTGCTGGCCGAAATGGGCCTACTTTGAGTCCAACTTGTCGATGCCGATGAATTGAATAGGTTGCCACGAGACGATGCGCAACCTGGCGGGTCTATCGATGTGCAACCTTCAGGAGCTACGACCCATGTTTGGAAAATAGACGTGGACGGGAGAAATTTAACATTCTGAGCAGGTGTACCAACCCCAAGCCAGAATGAAGACCAGGGACCATTATTGCCATCCCAGTCTTGGGACGGGGGGACGACAATAGGCGCCGGTGGAGGAGGTGCGGACTGTCTATTGATCAATAGCTGTTTTGGCGAAGCATTTAGAGCCATGCATTTCATAAGATAATGTTTCTCGAGTAGTAGCTTCACATAACAAGACAAGGCTGTTTTAGGAATTTTCCAGAGAAAGAGGGATCCTCAGGACGGCCCTTTCTATTTCCACTTAATGTTGAATGGGCAAAAGCGCCAACTCCTTCGTTTATCAGCACCAAAGGCTGATAATTCTGGACGAGATCAAGGTGCCTTGCTTGTTCGATGTACAGAAATACGAAGAAGCCTTGGGCTGAGCAAGGCGAATGCGCTGCAGGTATTTCCTTATCAGGGACGCACAATGACGCTAGATACTCAGCTGGTACGGCATACGTGCAGTAGTCTGGATAGCTTTTCAGTGATTAGATATACATAGCCGCACACCTGCGGGGCATACTGGAAATCAGCCCATCTATTACCTCCTTTCGTATGTTCACCCAGGCCCTCTGCAAAATCTGAAACAGCTGAGTTTCAGCTTCATCACCTTTACCGTGTAACGAATCCAGATCCGGATAGACTTTATAGCTTCCTTCTTTAGTAGAGCCCAGAGGTTTTCGATGGGATTCAAACCCGGGCTGTACGAGGGCCACTCCATGACTTCTATACCCATTTCCTGGAACCAAAGCTTTGTTTTTTTTGGCTGAATGAATAGAAGCGTTATCCTGCATGAACACTAGTCCTGGTTCCCATATTCCGGTTAAATTGTGATCCAAAATCTGAATATAGGAGGCCGCTGAATAGCCATGTTTTTTAGATTCCCAATCCCGTTCAAGCAGATATCAATCTGACCTTCCAGAGCCCCAAAAAGCCCCCCAAACCATTATCCGAAAGGCCTTTCCATTAGGAATTTCTGTTATTTTATCCCGATCCCATTTCTGCTCGGGAGTCCCAAAAACCCACTCTCGTGCTTTACCCGATCCCCGAGCCACGGATGCCTCATCCGACCAAATGACTTTCCTCCACTGATCCACGGTCCAATCCTTATGTTTTTCAGCCCATTTTAACCTCAGTTGACCTACTTCAGGTGTCAATTTCGGTCGCTTAAGAGCTAGTCAGTGAGAAATTCCATGAGCCTCCAATGTGCGCTTGAGAGTTCTCGAATCCAAATCGAGCCCGGTGTTTTTTTTGAGCTGCCACCAGGTGATTTTGGGCTCCAATCGTACCTGACGTATCAATATCCTAGCTGCTCGGGGGGTAATTGCTAAGGGCCTACCCGATCTGGGTTTAGTAGTTCCGGAGGGTGTTGTTTGAAGCCTTTTCAGAACCCCGTTTACGGTGGAACGGGGAACGTTCAAACTCCGGCTGATTTGGGTGGGTGTAGCTCCTAGCTCGGCTTGCCCAGCAATTTTTCCTTTGGTCAGTAAATCAAGCTCCTTTCTGGGCGTTTTGTTACCAGAAATTGGAGTTAATGGAGTCCTTCTGAGCATGGTGGATGTGGTTGAAGAAGGTGGGTTGTTTTGAAGGCACACGATTTTACGCGTTTTCGCGTAGAATAATGTGACCGAGACTTTATGTAAGCAACTGTCGCCCGCTGCTCCCTCTAAAGCGACTTGCTCCCCTTCCCGAACTAAAAACGGCAATCTTCAATCTTAAGTTCGGGGTGTATATAATATATATATATCCAGATTATCCATGTTCCAAGAAGAAAACCCATCTATAAACCACCATAGCAATCGAGCCCTTCCGGCAAGCTTCGTATTATATGGGGAAAAAACATGTCTATACAACCACCACCCAAGAAATTTGCTAAAAGCCTCACTCCACAAGCCCAGCTGCTGACGGCTCAGTTCCCCTCCGTTCCCCACGAATCATCAATGGCAAATAAGTCTGTGGGAAACCGTCCCCAATCCCACTACTCCCCCCCTAAAACCACCTAATACCCCCCCCGAGCCCCCTTCCGGCCCGCCTAAAACCACCTGAATCCCTCCCTCTTCTGCTTCCTCGGCCTCACATACCGCAGTCCCACGGTCGGATAGTACACGCCGGTGCCGCTGCTCGCGCCCGTGCCTGTAGCGGTGGGATAGAAGCCTCCTGTTCCTGTGGCTGTAGTTGTGACTGTGACTGTGGTGGTCTTGGTGATTGTCTTGGTGGGGCAGGTCGCGGGGGCGGTGCCGGTGCCGGTGGGGAACGGGGGTTTGTGGTGGGTGGGAGAGAAGGTTGAATAGGGGCCGTCGTGAGAGGCGAGGGTGGGGAGGAGGAGGGTGAGGAGGAAGGCGAGGGTGGGGAGGGGGAGGTGCATTGTATGGGTTGGTTTTGGGTTTTGGTGGTTGATGGGGTTGAGAGAATGTAATGCTGGGTATTGGGAACGAACGTGGAGAGAGAGAATGAATGACAGCCAGGAACCACGGGACCACAGCGTCCTATGTAGACAAAGCTTGAAGGCACCGCAGTAGATAGCACATACGAGAAACGCCATCGAAACCCACCTCTCTCTCGGCCCATTCTCGCACTGCTTACCCACAGACACGAACAGCCTTCAAGCACAAGCCTTATCAACAAGCACAAAAAGACGTGCAAGATCAGGCACCCTCTGCATAATCAGCAGGAGAGAAGAAAAGAAAATTGCTATCCAGTACCTGCAGCCCACCGCCCACGCAAGCCCCAAAGCACTCGCCCAGCAACCAGCCCTGATGTGCCACCCCCAGCATCAAAAGTCCTTCCTAGTCAAACAGAAAAGGGTGGAGCTCACCAGCAAGAGAAACGCCTCTATGTGCATGGCAGGGGGGGTTATAGGTGCTGTTCTTTGTAAGCTGGCGACATATCGGAACGACTCGTCCATTCTGCAGTGTTTTATTGACGCGCGGTATCAGTGCTACAAATGGCTTGAGCAGCTTCAGCCTAATTCTCTACGTCAAGAACCTCGGTCGACGCCGCATGCAGGGCGCGCAGCGTGCTAGCATGAAGGTACCCGAAACGGGCGTCTTCGGATCTTTTGGGGAGGGGTTGACGCGCACGACGATATCGTGGCAGCTTATCTGGTTGCGATGAGAGGATCGATAAGGGTGATTGTCGGTTTCCCCTTGCCAGAGCTTTTCGGTGACGGAGGACGCACTTGTAGGTGGTTTTGAGCTTGCGATAAGGAATTTTGTCTGTTGGAATCGTTCGATCTACAACCGTAGGCGTAAACTCTAAGTTAGATACGGAAGCACGGGAAGATAATTAAATATGTGCTGCAGATTCTTTTACAAAGAGCGATCCTTAATTATCGGGACGCTTAGAAATTTTGGAAACTTGATATCTCGGAAAATATATTTACTGAAAGTTAAGTCTTCAGGTTAACTAGATACCTAGATCAAGTAGTGGGTTAAGAATATTTATAAGTCTTATCTAACTCTTTCTATTTCACAAGAATCATGATTAAACTCATACAGTCGTGCTAATGACTGCTTTCTTTCGAAGAAAATGAGAAGTCTATTAAATCTTTTTTCATTAGATATTTCTTAATGCTGCAGCTTCTATAAAATTTCTTCGCTTTATTCTTTTCTTCTTAGATAAACATTTATTTCATTCTTCATTCTCTTCGGCTGGCAACGAGATTCACCTGTACGTGATGTCGACTACGAACCTTTTGATTCTATTCTGTGTTCGAATAGAAGTCAGAAGAGTCAAGAGATCTCAATTCGACGCAGTTTGAACGATGTTAGAACGTTGCGTGATCAGGAAAGCCGTCGTGCAGAGTTTTCATTCATGCAACAACACTCTCTCTAACAGTCACAACCGATCTACGAGGAAGATTAATGACATGTCGATGTCAGTAAGAGATGAAAAGATACTACTAGTGATTAGACAACTCAGGTGCTGAGTCTGAGAGTTGTGACTGCAAGTGGCCGAAGAGATGATGACTCGTCGATCGCGTCGATATACTGGAACGTCTTCATCACATCGACAGTGCCGTCGAGTAATTGATGGAAAGATATCAGATAGAATAGTCGTTTCAGATGATGAGCCTGAGAGTCGTGACTACATGTGCCCGAAGAAGTAGTGACCCGTCGATCACGCTGATATACTGAGAGAGCTTGAGCTCATCTTCTTTACTTGACGTCAGGTCATACATCTATCTACGTGAAAAATCGAGAGCGCAAGAGAGCGATCAGAACGCATTCTCTTCTATCGATCAGAGTCAAACATCGAACGATTGCGATCGCACGTCTATACTAACAATCTATTCAACGTCTACGTGACACAAGTCAAATCAAGAGAAGGAAAGAATTATTCAATACAATCACATTCTATCTTCTCATCATGCGCGTCTCTCTTTCATCACATATTTCTCTGCTCAATGAATGACAATCATTGAGCAAGAGAACGCAGTTTTCGACACTACAATCACGAGCATCACGGATGCAACGGAATCGACTTCGCGATCGAAGATCGAAGATCGAAGCATCGTTGTATAGAATATCGTCAATGAAGAGCAGAGCAAAGACGATGCGTCATAATCAAACAGCACAGACACTCTCACCAAGAGTTTACTCGAGCGTCACGCGCTGAATAGAAGCTATAGATTCATTACTGATAACATAGTGTCAATTTTATTGTTTCGACGACGTGAAGTCGTCGTGTAGTCGGCGAGCGATTTTCTCCCCCAGAGGGTTTTGTCCGTTCGATACACATAGCATAGTTTCCCCCATGGGTCGAACTTAAACCGATGTCACAAGGGTGTATGAATTCAAATCTTCATTCTCTTCATTCTCTTTATTATCTTTGCCTTAAATGCAGACGATGGTTAAGACGTTTTAAATATTGAGAGCAAAACATTTATTCCTTGTGACATTCCCCAGCACTCATCCCAAACCAGACCATTTCTCTCACAATCCCCAGTCTGCATGAAATAGATACAACCCATTCCTAACCCAACCATCACCACCTCAACTCCTTTTTCCAGACTCTAATATGCCGGCTTTTAAGGATTGAAAAAGACGAGAAACTGAGCTGCATTCCGCCTAATACATCTTAGAATCTGTGCTGGATCCTTACAGATAGTTGTGTTATACAACCTCTCGGACAACCTTTCATAGCAGCATTTTCAATTCGATGCCGAAGTGGTCGATGTTGAGAATAAAGATTGGTTTTTTGTACTCTCTACACCAACCACCGAGAAGAGATATCTGGATAGTAGGTTCTGCCATGCACAACCTATACCTCAGCAGTATCAACAGTAAATTGCATCGAAAACATCGACTGCGCCGGCAGCGTCAAATCAACGGACCGCCCATCCGAATTCACACCCGGCAAAGGCGTTATTTTGGTCCAGTCATTCGCCGGATCCGTCTTGACCGCATTGCTCACATGGCCGTTCTTGCCCGGCAGGTGCACCGTGACATCCTGTGTGCTGGTCTGGTTGTTTAGGAACAGCACATTCCAGAGCGGTTTGGTGTTCCCCTGTGCAGAGTCGACCGTCGCTAGGGTCTCGACGCCGGCGGGTAGTTGCGTGGTAACGTGGTAGCGGACTGAGCCGGGGCGGATGAAGTAGCTAAAGTGCTTCACGGCGTAGGCGCGCTTGGTGGTGTAGATGGTGAAGTCTTGGGTTCGGTTGTAGTCGCCGTCGATATAGAAGAGGCCAGAGTTGTAGCCGGCGGTGTTGTTGACGGCCGTAGCACAGGAGGGATTGTCCTTGGGAGAGCAGGGCAGGTTTGTGACGGCCGTCCACCAGTCGAAGGATTCGGCGTTGACGATGGTTAGATATTGCCATACGTAGCGGGCAACGATGAGGGCGTTGACCATGGTGGGGTCGTATTGCTGGCCGAAGACGCCGGAACCTGAGCCTGCGTTGATAGAGCAGCAGGTCTCCGTGAATTTGATGGGCGGGGGATTATTTTTTGTCAGGGTTAGGATTTGCTTATAGTAGGCCGCGAGAGACCCGTCGCTCGGGTAGTCATAGTTGTGGACGGCGATGTTCGATAGGTAGGGAGTACTTGAGGCAAGCCATGCTGGATCTTCCTTGAAGGCTTGGGTGGTTACCTGACTCGTCTCGTCTCCAATGATATCGACAGCGCTGGAAGCAGTTCCACGCTGGGCATATTTGATGGCTTGGAAAACAGAGGTACGTAGAGTCGTGTTGACTGCCATTCCCTCTTGCCCGCAATCGGCACGAAGGTAGTCCGGTTCATTCATTGGTGAAATGTACTTAATCTTGATTCCTTTGGTGGTCCAGTAGGAAAGGACTTTTTGGATGTAGTCTGCAAAGGCTGGAATCTTTGGTTCTGTCAAGCCCCAGCCGCATGCTTGGCCATTGTCTGCAATATGAGACGGCGCGGCATTGATAAAGAAAGTGATGTAAGGCACCATGTGGTACTGCGCCATCTTTAGGAAAGTTACACCTGCATGGTCTCTCGAGAAATCATAGGTCCCATCGGTCTTCAGGAAAGATTCGACCCTAGATCCAGGAGTCATGACTTGTTTCCTGTCACTACCACCGTCACCACCCATATTATAGCGGTATGAGCTGAGATGGAGCCCATGTTTGGAGAACAGCAACCTAATTAGGTGCTTCTGCTGATGCTCTGGGAAATGAATAAGGTCATTTGGCCACCACGCTCCTGAAGCACCAAAAGATGTAATTTTCTGCTTGGGCACATTTTGGATAGTCACTGTTTGACATGCAATTAATGGAAAGCATTATTATCGAACGTATGCAAAGATGGCTTACCATCAGCAGCATCGGCAACGAAAGATATCGCCAACAAAGCAATAGCCTTTACAAATAATATCGGGAGCACCATTTTCACCAAGGTTTCATGAATTAGTTGTTACATCACAGATCAACGAGAGACGTTCTTTAGCTTAGAAGAGCCTACACGGCCTTGAGAGAGGAACGCACTCGTAGTGACATATCGAGACTACTGAAACATATACCTCTCATTGATGCGCATGAAAGCGGTAAAAGAGAGTCATTCAGCGGAGAGGAAAAGTGTAATCTGATGGATAAAGGTGCAAGGCTGTCGATAATGTTGGAAATAGGGGATGGTAATCTCCGCCTTCATAGGGCTGATAGGGCTGGGGCCCGCTAGTAGAGTTTTACCAGCTCGCTCCTACCTATTCAAGCTTCAACCCCATAAGGTATACCAAAATGCCTCATATGACCTCGTATTCCAACAGATAATAATATATCAGAGCTAAGGTACCTAAGATGATAACAAGATAGCTTCACAGACGACTTCGTAGGCTGGGACTCGTTACCTCACGCAGCTTGCCTGACCAGACCTGGAGACAGAAGTATGACCGCGAGCCCACGACAAGATGGAGAAGTTCATTAGAGCAGTCTGCTTCGAACCAGATGCTCGGAGGTTGAAGGACAACGATGATGGGCAAATGCTATTCTGAGCCCGTCTCTTAGATCAATAATCGCGGAAAGCAAACGTTTGTGGTGATTGTTCCGAGTGGACGCGGGAAAATATTCATCATTGACGATGATATCCATGCTCCACCTGAATCGGCAAGACGGTTCTTCTAACGACAAAAACACCTCTCGTTCAAGAACCGACACTGCGATTCTCCTGAGAGTAAATCACGCGCTTCAAGATCAAGCAGCGCGATCCCTTCGACCCTGTATTCTCATGCCATCTCAAAAGCATCACCACCTTGTGCATACAGATCTTCAAGCCTCTTGCGACATATTTTCGTGCCTTATGTCAAAAGCTGAGCTCATGCGCAGAATTTCACGATGGAGTGCCTTCACCCTAGGATGCGGGCGGGATAAAGTCAGCCTTGGCACGAGTCCCAGGAATCCTTCGTGCACTGCTACCTAATTACCTCGCAGCCTGCGAAGGCAGCAGCATTAGAATAATGTATACTTATCCACCCAGAGAGACTCCAGCCTTAAGAATTTAATGGCTCTCTTCCCCAACCGTGAATTCATTTTCCAAGTCACATTGAAATAAGTCAGTTATGGCGGAGGAAGATCAAGGATTCGTGCTTGTAAGCGCTGCCGATGCCTATCGCAGCTCTGAGGGAGCTAGCTTCCCTCCTCGTATGTTGTGGAGCCCCTATTGATCGATGTCAACTAACGCGCGACACGCAGAACCACCGGATGTGAGGGCAAAGATCCAGAAGTGGTTGGCTCCTACAGAGTTCTCGTCTGAGTCAAGCGACTTTAACAAGCACTTAAGATCGTATGTACCGAAGACTGGAGAATGGCTTAGGAGTTCAGACAGATTCACCCAATGGCATCACCAAGGAAACACGGCATTGTGGGTCAACGGTATCCCTGGCAGTGGAAAGAGTGTGGTTGCAGCAACCCTGATAAGAGACTTTGTTAACGTGGAGAATGCTCCCGTCCTTTTCTTCTTTTTCAGGCATGCAAATCTTGCCAATAGAACTCCTCAACAAATGACCCGCGACTGGCTGTCACAGCTATTGGAGCATAGCCGTTTACTGCAGTCACTGCTAAAGGACCTACTGGAGAAGCATCCCAGACACGAGGATGTAGCATTCGATTATCTTTGGGAGTGCATCTGCTCGGCTACCTCAAACATGCAAAAGATCTATTGCGTGGCCGACGCTTTAGACGAGATGGAGGAAGGCAACGACTGGTTTCTACCTAAGCTGATTGAATTGGGGCAGCAGAAGCCATCCACCCTGAAAGTGGTCACCACAAGTCGACAGTCATCCCACATCAAAGCAGTCCTCAAGGAGCCTTTTATCGTTGATCTTAACCTCAATCGTCGCCTGATCAATCAAGACATAGCCACATACGTCGACCACCTTCTCAGAGATCTATCTAAATTAGGTATAACAAGTGGTGACAGAGAAGTAATCAAATCTACAATTCAAACCAAAGCGAGCGGACTCTTCCTCTACGCGAAGCTCATGATGGACGAAGTGCTCCACAATCTTAAACATCAGCCCCTCGGCCATCTGCTGTCGGAGTTGCCTACCGGCGTAGACGGCATGTACACCACTCTGCTAAAGGAGCACTCCATGCGCAGTGGAGTTCCTCGCGATCTACAGATATTAATATTGCAATGGGTCACCCACGCATCTCGTCCCTTACGACTGCTCGAGGTTGCAGAAATCATTAGGTCAACTGTGGAAAGCAAAAATCTGGGAAATGTTCAAGAAGTCAAGAATACGATTCGCACCGCCTGTGGACCCCTCCTTACCATACTTCCCGACGAGACTCTACAAGTCATACACCATTCGTTCACAGAGTTCTTAGTGGCCGATAATAGAAGCAATGTAGCCGCAGCAGAGACACCCTATCCCGTCTTCGACTCACCCAGCATTCACAGAAATGCGGCTATCACTTCTGTTCGCTACCTTCTCTCTTGCTCAGCGATACGGGTACGAAGTCAAGACGACCGGCAGAAAAACCCCTATATCCGCGTAATTGATTCGAAAATCCGAGACAACCTCATGGTGGAACATTCACTTTTGCAGTACGCAACGGCAAACTGGATGGTGCACGCCTCCAAGTTTGCGGAATGTGACTTAACACTGGCGCAGATGCTGGACGATTTCTTCAATATCGAGAAAGATGGCTTCTCCTACTGGCAAGGTATCTGGCGCATGTCCAAGCAAGGCGCCGTCACAGATGCTGTACTGCACCCGTTGCATGTATTGGCGCATTTTGGCCTGACCTCATATTTGAAGCGTCTCTGTCAAAGAGGCTGCAAAGTGGACTTTCACGACTCTGCTGGACGTACGCCGCTATCTTATGCCTCTGAACGAGGACATCTCAGCTCGGTCAGGCTACTTCTGAGCCATGGTGCGTCAGTAAGCGCGCACAGCTCCCTTGGCATAGCACCAATTCATTACGCATGTAGCACAAATCTGCCCGCAATTGTCAAGTGCCTTCTTGAAGCTGGGGCTGATCCAATCCATAAGACACCAAATCCTAAAGATCGTCATAGCATGATGTCACGGAAGGATCACATGATTGGGCAAAAGAGATATCGATTCGGTATCAATCCTTTGAACCATGTATGTACGCATGGATACAGCGAGAGCCTCACAGAGCTGCTCAAGTTCATTGACCCGAAGGACCTTCGGCTTGGTCCAATACATTGGGCCGCTGAAAGAGGCCAGACAGAGATCGTGAAAATTCTGTTGCAAACTGGACACACAGAGCCAAATCTTAAAGACGACCGAGGAAATACTCCGCTCTGTCTGGCCGCTTGTCGTAGAAGTCCCTCGACGGTGGAGAAACTGCTTCAGGCCGGTGCAGACATCAATGAGCGTTCGTGCGGTATAGATGAATATTATGGTCTGACAAACTGCGTCAGAAATCATGGTGACATCAATCTTGTCACACCACTGCATGCATGGGCATGTAGCCGTGAGCATTGGGGATCCAAACCACAGGCTTTAACCGATACCGGACTTATACTTCTTAGAGCAGGGTGTGACATCAATGCAAAGGATTCTGAAGGAAAAACTCCGTTGTTTTATTGGTCAAAATTTCATGACACTAAGTGGACTTCGGCGTTTCTCAAAGTGCTTCTGGACAATGGGGCTGATGCAACGGCTACTGATAACCTGGGAAACACTCCGCTACATGCATTTACGAAACGCCATGCCGACGTCCAAATCCAACTTCTAATCAATGCTGGAGGTGATATGAATGCCCGCCGAAAAGCAGATGGTCAGACACCGTTGATGTGTCTGTTTGATGATTGGAGTCGGCCCAAATCAGTAGACTGGCATACATACACGCAAAAGTATGGCATCGATCCTAATGCCCAGGATTCAAAAGGTAGGACGGTTCTTCACAAAGTGCTCGCATCAGACGCTTGGAATGTCTCGAAGATCGTGCATTGGTTGCAGGCAGGCGCAGATCCAAATATCGAAGACGCCAAAGGGCAAAATTGCCTTTTCAGGCTTCAGACGCCGTACAAGTTCGTGCAGGAGGAAGAGGCCCTGATACGTGTACTTCAAACAGCAGGCATTGATCTGGTTGCCAAAGATCGCCGTGGTCGTAATGTAGCTCTGAAAGCAGTCGGTAGAAAGGATGTGGAGGAACTCAGGCGATTAAAAAGCTACGGCTTTGATTTAACGGCCAAAGATTACGGAGGGAAAACAGCACTGCACATTCTCGCCAGCCGGGAAACCTCACATCACGATACATCAGAATACAACAAAAGGAGACGTATTGAGTACATGAAACTCTTCCTTGACGAAGGACTCGATTCAAACACACGAGATTACGCCGGAAACACCATGCTACACGACGCCATTCAGAATACGGGACCCTTCTTCAGGAGTTCGCATTTTCTACTGCACACAGCTCTGGAGGTGGGTGCAGACCCATCTTTACGTAATTATGAAGGCAGAACTGTGCTGCACCTTGCAGCAGGTCTTCCAATTAGATATGACTCAGGTTACAGTGGATGCGACGGAGAGAAAAGGCTTGATCACTTGCTCGGTCCGCGATTCAGTCTCGATATCAACCTCGCTGATCGTAATGGCGTTACTGCCTTACATCTTGCGTCAACAATCTGCGCCTCACGTGTAACGAAACTACTGTGCGCTGGAGCTGACATGACCGCAGTGGACCATAAGAAGCGTACAGTGCTACACTATGCTGCCAGAGGCGGTAACGCCAATGCTCTAGGACTACTCACGGCGCTACTCAAGCAGAAGTCTCTGAACAAGATCATTGATCACTCAGATTGCAATGGAAGGACAGCATTGCACGACGCGGTCCGATCTGGCGTCCTTGAATCCGTCCAGATCCTTCTCGATGCCTCAGCAAATCACAATGCTCGAGACTTCAGAGGCAAAAGCTCACTCCACATCGCCTCTGAGTGTCGTGAAGAGCAAAATTATATGGATTTGCAACGCTCATCGCACCAACAATTCACAAAGTATGGCATGTATCCTTGTGACAAAGATAAGCGGGAGTACGCATGCCACCCCGCCGGACTGCAACTGGGCGACTCCTCGAGGCCAGTCCATACGGCGAGGGAGAAACATGAGGATAGTGAACCCAGTCGCTTAGACCTAGGAGGTGTTAGCCGTATCGCAGATATTGTTTGGCTCCTTCTGAACGCTGGCTCTGATCCTTGCGTCACCGATAACAGTGGGAGAACCCCGTACAATGCCGCTATTACTAATGGCTGCAAGGAGATTGCGTGTGTGCTTGCCTTCAGTAGAGAAACATCAGAACAGTCCTCTCTCACCGCCAGAGCGCAGTTATGGCCGGAGATTAGGACCCTGGCTAGGCTTAAGCAGCGGAATTGGGATCTAGAACGAATTATTCTGGACCAGGCCGTACATGAAATTGTATCAGACCCTGAAGAAGCGACATCGCTCTTGCTTTCTGCTACGCAACTTGGCGACAAAGCGATGATTGAGGAATTGCTAAGTGTCGGCGCCGACCCTTTAAAGGTGCTGCCGGATGGGAAGACTATATTACACACCGTCGCCCGAAATGGACTTCTATCCATCATGAAGCTGCTCGTTCGTGGCAAGCATGTACAGTCGCTGCCACATGATCTAATCCATGAGGCGGTCCGTCGCGAGAGGCCAAATACCGAGATGATCAAATTCTTGGTTCATCTTGGAGTTGACCTCAACGCCAAGCAGGACATGGGTGAAAGGGATCGTTCATACAGAGACGATAAAAAGACAGCGATACATCTGCTTGCGGTCGCTGAGCAGTGGTGGAATCCGCTGGCTCTTGACTACTTATTGACGGTCGGAGCCGATCCGGAGCTGACAACATCGCGAGGCCAAACAGCATTGCAATTAGCCATCAAAGGCAGATTTGACTCATACGATCAGCCTGGCTTTTGGCGAAAAGAGGCAATTGCGGTCTTGCTTAAGCACAACGCAAGAGTCAACTTTGTCAACTCCGAGGGTACGACGCCCCTTGTTGAGTCATTCAAAGAAGGCGTTGACATCGTCGAGACACTACTCTCTCATGGGGCTGACATCTCCTTTGGGAACAAACCACCAATAAGCTACGCAGTCACCAGCTTCAACGCTGCTGTAGTGGAGGCCCTCGTCAGAGCTGGTGCAGATTGTAATGCTATGTGCCAATCCTGGCGGACTGATCTCCCGAAGCAGCCATTGCTTTTGTACATTGCATGCGGACCATTTAATAGTAATGTGAGGTGGGACGAGTCTATAGAGGATAGGAAGGCCAGCGCAGAAGAGATTATCTCGGTTCTGCTTAAGAATGGCGCCGACCCTACCAAGATCCTGGAAGATGGCACACCCCTCATTACGGCCGTCATACAGGGTTCTGGCATACTCAGACCATTCATGTCACTAGACTTAGACTGGGAGGTTACGGATCCTCAGGGAATGACACCACTTCTGGCAGCATGCTCCCATCGATCAGAGTCTGCCGTTGGGCTGTTGATAAATGCTGGTGCCAACACTCTTACCGTCGACCATAAGCGGATGAATGCGCTTCATTGGATTTGCCAAGTGATTCCTAGTTACTACTCCGAAGACGAGTGCAAGATTGCAGAGAAGCTTATCGCTAGTGGCACTCCCGTGAATGACCTGGACGATGTAGGTTTCTCACCTTTGCACTACGCGATAAAGCGGCAGTCGTATGGTATGATTAAGACACTACTCAACTCCAATGCCGATGCTGCAGCACCTTATCCAGGAGAAAGCAAGACAGTGCTACACTTCCTGCTCCCTTGCATGGCCGAAAACGGGTCCTCAACACGGCGAAAGGAATATATTCCACTCGTGCAGAGGTTCATCGACACTGGCATCGATAGAGAACAGCGCGATAGCCAAGGCAATACTGCAATCTTTGGCTATGTCGCCGTTCAGCCCTCATATGATGATGAGTATCCCGAATACAACATCTATCCCGACCTTGACGAGCAACGCCGTGTTCTGAGTGGATACAACGTTCACGCTCGCAATAGTGAAGGACAGACGCTCATGCACATTGTCGCAAAGAGAAGTCGAGAAAATCTTGGCCTGCCAAAAGATCGCGATGATACCCGCGATATGTTCAAGATCCTGTGGGAGCTGGGCGTGGATCCAAAGGCAGAAGACAACGAACAGAGGACGCCGCTTGATGTGTCTGCTGCTTGTGGGAATCGTGGTATTCTGGATTTGTTTGCGCCTGCGGAGGACTCTTAATTTCTCAGCGAGTATCAATGCAGGCTTTTATTCGTTGGAACGATCCAAGTTGGGGTGCTCCTACTAGACAATAATGAAAGAGGATGACTGAACGATTTTGGGGTCTCTACTATGTCCACAGACCCATGATTTGAAGAAAGCCTCTCGAAACCTTCTTCGCTTGCTAGTCTATCAACCGCATTGAACCCTTCAAAGCCAAGGAGGCTAAAACGATGGGCCGCCGTCTGGAGAGCTGGAGAGGCTCAGGAGGCATTGTTTGGCCTTGATAGTGTCTTTTGTGCTTTGCTAGCAGTGTAATCGGCGAACTTTGCTGCGATAGAATTCCTCATGAAAACGGTTGTAACACCCGGTCTTGATGTCCTCGTCTGAAGAGAGTGGCGACGAAAAGCGGCTTTTGATACGACACTTTAAGGGAGGCTTCTCTCGAGCGGCACCTTTCCTTCGCGGAAAGTAGCAAAGGCGTAATGTTTCTGTCGCTGTCGCCGTCCGGTTCATCTCCATAGTCGTCTGCCTTGGCCATCTTGTAGTCCCACTGTTCTTTCTTCTCCTCACTGGCCGACGGACCAGGCTCAAGGGCCTTACAGCCTTCATCGCTTGACTCGCACGTCTATCTATCGTGTGCCAACGAGAGAAAAGAACTGCGAAACAGAGAAGAGATATTTAAAATGGGAAGCTCATTTTGGTCATGAGAGGTTAAAAAGTCTAAATTAGTATAATCGATTGATTGATTGATTTATACACCTACTCTAGTAAGACTATTTTAATAATGAGGGAGTTCCTTGAGTAAGGTAATCTTTCTAGTAGGCCCGCTACTATCTAACGACCCAGAAGCCGCCTACTAGTCGCTGAAGAAACCTCTTCGGACCAAAACTCCAGCTTATCCACAACTTATTTCCTCTGTTACTAGCTAGAGGCCATTTACCCCTGGCTGTTCCAAGGACACCACTGGCCCTTCCCGTTCATTTCGTTCCATATCGTCGTCCATGATGTAATCGACCTGTCTCGTCGGCCCACCGGCCTTATTGCCGCCGTTAGTCAGACTGACTAGTATACGGAATAATCTGCCAGCATACAAACCATCGAGTGGAGGATTCAAGTCGTACTCAGTCTCTGAGATTGCCAACGATAGCGTAGGTGGCGAGCGGCAGAAAGTCAACAGACAAAACTAATACACAGAATAGAAGAATTAACCTCTTTGCAGAGTCACTTATCCGTACCCCGCACTTTCACTCATCCTTCGCTTAGTACTAGTCAGCCATGTAACCCGACCAGCCATACAACCCGAAAATTCATATATCTTCTACATCCATATATATAGTGAGCAATTCGCCCATTACACGCTTCCAACGCTTCCGCATAGCTTCGCGCTGCTTTAGAAGCTTCATTCTATGAGGTTTAGTAGCCTTGTAGACCTTCTTTAGATCATTGATATAGCGTTTTTCTCCACGCTCGTCGCGAGTCCGTTGCCTTGATTCTTCTACTTGTACTCTATCTTGGGTCATAGTTCGAGCATCTTTGGCATAAAGTAGGCCTCCTGTTTGGAGAACCTTACCAGACTGCTTTTACGTGCATTTCGAGCATTCTGGGCCGACTGTGTTCGACCTAGCTTATTCTCCAGTAGCTCAATCCTACGAGCCATTGCATAGGCCCCTTTCGTATATCTGACTAACTTCCGATGAAGCTCAGGTTCATAGTCGAAGCAAAGCAAACTGACTTGTTGTTTTCTAAGCTGTAATCTAGTAGTAGGGATAGTCTTCCAGACATCGGGTGGTTCCGTCGTAGGTGGTGTAATAGGACGAGCTGAGGATCGAGTTTCTCGCACCTTATTCAGAACCACATTAGGATCGAAGGGAATTAGACCAGTTTGCTTTCAAGTCGAACGTATAGTAGTTTCCTTGAAGGCTTTACTTCTGAACCCGTTGAAAGCAGCCAGAAATTCGATTTTGGTGAAGGTCTCGTCACCCGTTTGAATCGCTTCGTTAACAGCTTCCGAATGCCAGTGTTTCAGAGGCTGAAAAACACATACATCCAACGGCTGAAGCAGATGAGTAGTATGCGAAGGTAAGTCGAAAGGTATGATCTTGTGATCCTCACAGTAGAATAGAAATTCGCGTGTATGATGAGATCCGTAGCCATCCATTACGAGTAGTCTCCATGCACCTCGTTGATGACGTTGACTGTAGTGATCAAAATGTTTAATCCACTGCAGTGATATTCAGTCATTTGAATAGCCTGTATCCGATGTAGTGAAAACCACGTCGTCATCGATATCGTTGTTGAAATGAAAGGACAATAGATTGATCCTCTGTAGAATGAGCATTGGTGGAATATCTTTGCCAGTACCGTTAATACACTCAATGACCGTACAGAACTCTCTGTTATCTGAGTTCGACATGTATATTCTTCGTACTGGATCTACTGTAATGATTCAGTCAGAGCGTGCAATGCCCATACGATATCCGGTTTCGTCGAAATTTCATGTATTCTCCTCCGTCATGCCGTATTGCTTAACCACCTCGTCATAAGCATCAAAATGACCCTTCAGAAGCTCCTCATTATGTGCATTCTTTCGTGCAGCTGCCAAAGACTTCCGTTTAGCTTTATGAAGATTCGATTGACGATCTAGCCATCGCTTGGCCCATTTGGGACCTAATGACGCTCAGGGACTATCCTGACGCAGTAGAAGATTACCAGCTGATTCAATCAGATTCAGCCGTGCTGATAGATCCAATTCGTCCAATCTCTTTATGTATGTATGCAAAGCTAGCTCCTGATCAGGTTTTAAAGCTCTGTTATGCAGTCCTCGTACTGCTGATGCTGGTGGATGACCTTTCAGTCTGGATCGTAGTCTTTGCACCGGAACATCAAATTCGCGCGCAATTTCGGCTCGATTAGGATTGTCACGCGTGTTTATGGCGTCAATAGCCTTCTGAATGCGACCCTCGATGATAGCGTAAGTAGCAGCCATGTGGTTGAAAGTTGGTGGAATTTTGAAGGTGGTAGGTCAAATATTCGAATTTTCGGGTTGTATGGCTGGTCGGGTTACATGGCTGACTAGTACTAAGCGAAGGATGAGTGAAAGTGCGGGGTACGGATATGAAACTTGGCTAAGATCTTCAGTTTCATCATAAACGAACAACAGGCCCAGCGGTGGCAAAGGAGTGTGGCGTTCTTGACTCCTTGATACCTTTAGGGCAAGTCCAACGTTGAACTCGATATACGTTGTGTTTACGCTGTCACAGCTGTATGGTCAAGCAACCCCCCGCACCCACCCCGCACCCCCATGGTGCTTGCTGCCTTGCACTGAGCACCTACCTATTCAAGCATCTATTAAAACGGCCGCGGCACCCCGCCAAAAAGAAGGTCAACATGCATGAAGCCATTGCCCCACCTCCTGCACCCCACTGCTGTCATCAGACCGTTCACGACTGTGATTTCGTTGTAACGGTTCGATCGAAAGGGAATTCTTGTTATTAACTGACATGCGTTGTGGGGTTGAATAGCTTTGCCACGTCTGTCTGGTTACATTGGGCTTTATAACTTGCCTTACTCGGCTGTACACGATCAACACAGCTGACGGGAAACTCTGATTAAAGAATGTGATAGACGGTTTAACCGCGCAACCGAGGTTCCTAGTTGGAATGAAGATATCAAGACCAAGGCAGCACAGACGGCTCAGTGAGTCAGTGGCACATCCATCACTAAAGTAGGTAGTAACTTTCTGGTTACTCTAAGCCTGAGATATCATTAGCCTGCTCGACTAAACTGCCGCGCGTGGACTCCCCATTGTGCGAAGTCCCGGTGATTAGAAACATGGCCCGCACAGGAACGAACCTGTTCACTAGGGCATCATGTCTCCGAAAGTAACGTCTCTCAAACCTATAAAGAAGATGGAGTTGTCCATCGAGCATCCGGCGGAGCTCTCAAACATCGGCAACCAAGATGCGCTTTTGTGGTCTTTCTCTCTCTGCGCTCCTGATCGCCGCAGCAGCAGCTGCCCCTGCAAACGGAGACTTCAACAGCCAGGGCGATGACAACAACGACAGCAGAGGAAGGCGTAAAGATATCGGTACGGTCGTGGATTTGGGATATACCAAATACCAGGGCGTGCAACTCCAAGCAGGAGTGAACCAATACCTTGGCCTACGATATGCCGCTCCTCCTCTTGGTAACCTACGCTTCCGTGCACCAGCGGATCCTCCGCGCAATAGAACCTCACAAGAAGCTCTTCAAGTACGTAAAACCCTACTCCCAGTTAGAGGAGGTCTGAGTACTGACAAAGTATAACAGCATGGTTCATTATGTTACTCTGTAGGTGCGGGTCTCAATGGTGGACAATCAGAAGATTGTTTGTTCATCGACGTCTATGCGCCTTCGAACGCCACGGAATATTCAAAGCTCCCAGTATTCTTCTGGATTCAAGGCGGAGGCTACACTGCAAATTCAAATGCAAATTATAACGGCACCAACCTTATCAACTCGTCAGGAGGCAACGTTGTGGTTGTGACCTTCAACTACCGAGTTGGACCATTCGGATTCTTGGCTAGTGAAAAGGTCAGAAGTAATGGAAACTTGAATGCTGGTTTACTAGACCAGCGGAAAGCATTGCAATGGGTGCAGAAGTACATCACCAAAGTAAGTGTCTTCAGCTGTACCTTGATACGGCATTTCTGACAGGACGTTCAGTTTGGCGGTAATCCTGAACATGTCGTAGTTGTTGGTGCCTCTGCCGGAGCAGGGTCCATTGCCATGCAACTTGCTGCCTATGGTGGACGCAATGACAACCTTTTTGTTGGTGCCATAGGAGAGTCCGTGTTCTTCCCTACGCAACCAAAGGTATCCGAGCTTGAATTCCAATTCACCGACTACGCCAACGCTGCCGGATGTTCCACTGGAGACCGACTTGCTTGTCTGAGGTCAAAGGATTCTGCAACCTTGCAAGAAGCCAATTCTGTCTTTTCGTATCCAGGGCGTCCGGCTGGTCCAATTTTCTCGTACAGTCCTTGCATTGATGGAGACTATATACGCGACTATCCTTATGAGCTGTTTGAGCAAGGGAGATTCATCAAAGTACCCATCATCTTTGGGTAAGTTTCTGAAGCCAGCATGACCTTCCAAAAAAACTCATTCTAACCGTATACCGCAGCAACGATAACGACGAAGGCTCCTACTTCGCTGTCAACGCCGCCAGCCCCCAAGACATCTCAAAATCCTTCCAAAACAACTACCCCAAACTCTCCACCGCCAACACTGACGCCATCAACCATCAATACCCCCTAAACCAAAACCCCCCGGTACCACAACACAACACATACTTCCACGCCGCCTCCAATGCCTACGGCGAAACCACCTTCACCTGCCCCGGCCTCCTCATCACCCGCAGCTACGCTCAATACATGGCATCCAAAACCACCTGGTCCTACCGCTACGCCGTCCTCGACCCCGCCAACACCGCCAAAGGTCTCGGCACCCCGCACACATTCGAGGTCCCCGCCGTCTGGGGCCTCAGCAGCAATGCCGGCGGCGGCGACGGCTCCGCGTACCAAACCACCAACGCGCCGGACGTCCCGCTAGTGATGGACTACTGGCTCAGCTTTGTAAGGTCGTTGGATCCGAACACGTACAAGGAAGCTGGGGCGCCGACGTGGGAGACGGTGGGCAGTGCGGAGAGTCAGAGTAGGTTGGTGTTTGAGGGGGCTGGGAAGGCGGGGATGGAGAACGTGCCGGAGGATCAGAAAGGGAGGTGTGCGTTTTGGGAGCGGTTGGCGGTTACGATGGAGCAGTAGTGTGGAGGTTGTACGGGGGATGGGGGTGGAAAAGGCGGGAGAGCAAATTGTGTTGGGGGATGATGTGCATAGGAGTGCGCAGATTTAATGTACAAGGGGGGTAGGAATATGTATACGGAGGCGAGCGGGAATGTGTAGCGTATGTACACAGCTAAGAAACCATGCATGTATTTCGACCATCTCACCGTTGCCCGTCGGAGAAATGATGCACATGCCGAGCCAGGAGAAAAAAAGGGCGGATCCTACTCGTACCACCTCATCACTAAATCATCCAAGGCGGAAGCGGTAACTGAGGTTCCAAACGACTTCAAAAGTGGTACCTGTACATGCTTGAGCTAAGCTGAGCTGAGCTGAGCTGGGTGAGACCAAGGTAGAAGCAAGGGCGCGTCGAGCCAGCCGGATGGGGGTGATTTTTTTTTGATTTTTTTTAAAGAGCAATCGCTCACCAGTGAGTGAGTGGTTTGGGATAACGAAGATGGTCGTTTTGATAGTTGTTGCATGTTTTCGGGGATAGTTTTGTGTAGAGAAGAGATGGGGTTGTTGTGGGGAGAAGAGAAGAGATGGTTGTTGTTGTTGTGGTATGGAAGTATAAAGGTCAACTCGTACCCCTCATCATACTAATAGACATGACCCGCAAGCCAGACTCCAGGAAATATGGGCGGCAATCTCTAACACGTGGCGAGACACTGCATCGACTTTGTATCTGATCAGTAGGGGCGAGTAAGGGCAAATGCGTTATTGTTAAAGTCACGTGATAATAAATGCGTATGACATATTGTTGCCAAGACTTTGCCGCCGCCATCATGCATCCTTCTGCTATCTCCGAGAAAGCACTCCGACCGTTTCAAAGCTGGCGGCAAGAGAAATGCCATCTTCTACCCCTCTCTATTCCAATGAACAAGGCCCGTAATCAAGCAAAGATAGACGTCAGAAAACCCGGGCATCAATTATCAACCCTTGGTCGGTCATCGTATATCTCTCTTCCATCCTACTCCAACTGACCATTGGCAGGAAAACATCCTACGCGTGTCACGAAGCATCAAACGCCTACTCGCAAGAGCTCACGCTTGGAAGCGATACAGCATCTCAAGGAACGAACGGACTGCAAAGCCCAAAACACTGAACAGTATCCGTTTTCCTCTCCGTCAACAAGCAACACTCGCAGTTCGGTATGTCCTCTACTCGCTTTAATGTTATCTATTGAAACCTAATCCTAAGGAAAGTGCTCACAGAACTTACCGACTGGTGAGAAACCTTCAGGCCCAGACCAAAGACCCAGTCAGAAGCGAAAGCGATCACAAGGGATTGAAGATCCAGTCCCCCAAACTAAGGACCAGCCTATTAATCTAGAGCGAAAGACTTTCACAAGGGAGAACGAAGACCATGATCAGCTACCATCACCATCAACAAGCAATGCACACGAGCAATCATCTAGGAAGAAAAGGAGGAGGGCTATTTCCATAAAATCACGCTTGGAGGAAACCAATAATCGCTCTCCGAAAAGGCGTAAGGCCTTACTGCAAACACCGCAAACGGTGCAGTTCCAGGAAACTGTACCTGAAACAAACAGTCCAATTTTTGAGAGGCCTGAAGAAGAGCCTGAAGCCTCGGAAAGCAAAGAGAAAGAGAAAGACGACCCTATCAGCTACTGGGCCGCGAACCATACCTGGCCCGACAACTTTGCAGAGTCCCGTTCAATGTCTTCTTCGAACAACAAACGACAGCGAACGTCGGATCGTTCTCAAAGCGGCAAGGATGGAAAATCCCCGAGCTATTCTCAGAGCCGTAAGGACGGAGATGTTCCGGAGCAATATACTAAATCGTACGAAAAGTACATTTTCACACAAGGCCTAGACATGAATTATATCAAAGGCATGGAATTTGTTTCTCCAGACAGCAAGGTGGCTTGCCAAGAACTTCGAAAAATGGAATGCGCGGCCATCTCTCCTACTATTTATTCCGAGGACAAAATACTCCAGGTGGTCTACCTTTGCCAGAATACAAATGAAGCAATGGTAAGCCGAGACATTACGACGCTGATTTTGCCGCCAATCAAAGCACTCCATCTAACGGACGAAGCAAAACGTTTCAAAGATTTTACCGATCAAGTTAGGGCGCAGTGGCATGAGAGTTGGGTTCTAGCAGGGCCTCGGCCTGAACCTGACCTGACCGTTGGCTTCCTCGATTCCGCCTTCACGGTATCGGAAAATGAAAAACTAACGAACTACACATCCTTTGAAAACTTGACGCGACCAACCAACGAAATGTGTTTCCCGTTTCTGATGTGCGAGGTCAAGTGTGGCGACAAAGGACTTGACTATGCTGACCGGCAGAACATGCACAGCTGCAGTGTGGCAGTCAAAGCGCTTCTCAAGCTCGAGCAAAAGGCGGATCAGTACCGAGAGGACAAACAATTCGAAAGCTTGCTTGGCAAGATCCTAGTCTATTCCATCTCACACGATCAAAACGATGCCCGCGTTTGGGGGCACTATGCCTTGGTTGAAGGAGGAGATTGGACGTATTATCGACGCCCCATTGGGAAGTTCGATATTGCACACGAGGAGAGGGGCCTACTGGCCCTCCACAACTTTGCTCGCAATATTCTAACGGTGTACGCTCCAAAACTGTTGGAACGGCTTCAGAAAGCAATCGCAGCTCTCCCGGTCTCATCTACGCTATCATTCTCTGCAGGTACGATGAGTTTGAACGACTCGCAGCAAGGCTCCCAACAACCCTCGCAGGATCGAGATGCCGAAGGTTTCGCGACTCCCGTTCTTCCTGCCAGCACCCAGAAATTGCTCAACGAGCAAAAGGAGCAAATGGACAAGCTCCTTCAGCAGATGGAGCAGCAAAGGAAGGAGAACAAGGAGAAGGAGGAAAGGCTACAGAAGGAAAAGGATGAGCTGAGTGAGCAAATCATGGGACTCATGGACATACTTAAACAGAGGTTGAGCTAGGCATTTTCATTGAAACCTTTGCAACGCACTTGGGGATTCATTTGAAGATGAATTACGAATTTATTACTGCATTGCTTCATACACTTGACATTTGACTATTAGGCCTGGCAGAATATGAGCGGTAGGGAACGGAAATTATACACCTCCTCGCCTTGAGCGAATGGTAGTGGTATCTATCTGTCGCGGAAAGTCGTGTACTGCACAAGCCACGCCGGATGGCGGGGTAAGACTGCCCGGAAGGCCGATGGAGTGATTTCGTCTTACTACCCCCACAATGTAGTCTTTTACCTCTTACGGAATACTATTGTTCAAATCACCTATGTTTTCGCGTAGCAAGTGGTTGTTTTACTAATTAAAGCAGGAAATATCTTCAATTAATTCTACCACTAAACAGCGACGTGAAGCTCAAATCCAGAAATTCGTCAAATACATTAATATGCTAGAATTGAATACCTCACTCTCAGCATCATAGCATCACAACAATGAAACATCTATAAGATAATTGTCTCTACGATTACACGGAACCAGCTTGAAGAGATCTACAGTTCTACACTATCATGATTGAAAAATCAAAAAGAAGAAACACAAGACGGGAGCGTTTGCAGCACGGTAGAGTTCTGTTAGTTCAGGAAGGGCTGTTAATCATTATGGATAAGAGAAGAGGGTAAAAAGGCCTCAGGAACGCGCTATTAGAGCGTTAGATGTAGTTACAGTAAGAGCTTAAATCCTTCTGTATAACATCAATTTATCGTACTTTTGTGTGCTGGAGATCCCATGGTGCTGCCAAACTCTTAGCGTCACGAAAGCGGTGATTTCACGAAAGTGGTGATGGCTGAGACTACCAGTGGTTGGTCGACACCTAGAGTAGTTTTGCAAAGCCTACCTCCGTATAATGTCTCCAATCACAAAAAGGTTGTTTTCCGACGGAGCCAACAATGCACAAAGCCCAGAGCCAAAACGCATTCTCTCAATGTCCTTCGCAGCGAAACTTAATGCAAGGACCATGCGACAGCTACAGAGAGCATTTGAAACGGATCCTGAAATTGACTTGACGACAGTCTTTCCCACGAATTACAGCTCCCGTCTTATAAGTAGGAAAACGGACAAAGGTAGAATCCCATATTCCATCCCATCCTCAGATGCGCCTCAACTTACTCATAACTGATATATTACAGAGAATCACGAACTAGTGCCTTCCGAAGACAGTGACCCAACAGAATCGAACGGATTCTTGCCTGCAACAATTCCTACAAGTCCAGCGACAGTCGTTCATCCTTTGTCAGACAAAGTCCAAACCCTTCTGAATATTCACATCGATGAGACAGTCTCTACACAAAGCGTTGAATTGACAAAAGCTCTGGCCCAAATCTTGAGGAATAGCGACTTGATATGGCAATCTCAGTCCACTAGAGAGCGCTATATTGTAAAATGCAGCCCTGAAGTGATTATAAAGTCAATAAAGAGCTCGTCTGATTTTACCGAATACACAAGCTTGCAGTATCTTGAGCTCCACAGATCCCAAATACCAGCGCCCAGGCCACATGGGCTTATCACATCTGGCAAATCAGCTTATCTCTTCATGACTTTCGTGCCTGGAGTCACCCTCGACAAGATATGGCCTCAACTACAAGAGTCGCAAAAGGGATCTTTTAGTAAAGAGCTTGATGCCATCTTTTCGGACCTTCGGCAGCTACAACACCCTGACAAAATGGCCCTCGGTGGAGTGGGAGGTGAAGGATGTAAAGACACTAGAAGGCATACCAAAATCAGCGAAATTCCACTCTACACCAGTTCTGAGTTCTGGGATTTCCAATATGCTGGGGCTCCTGTCGGAAGCCATATTTATCTCGAGTTTCTACGTCGACTGACCTCATCTTTTCGGGCACAAAATTGTGTCTTTACTCATGGAGATATCCGGACAGAAAATATTATCGTGCAGCCTGATGAAAACGGTAAATATCAAGTCAGTGGTATTATTGATTGGGAGATGAGCGGATTCTACCCCGAAGATTTTGAATGCACAAAGATTACGAACACTCTCGCGACAAATGAAACAGACGATTGGTATTTACATCTGCCTCCGTGTATATCTCCAGCCAAATTCCCTTTGAAGTGGTTGTCCGATTGTGTTTGGGACAAACAAGTTGTTTAATACGGAATCATGATAAGGGCGATCAGATCATCTGGTCATGGTCACTCTTAAACTCGCAAATATGTCCCTCTCCAAAGACCCAGTATTGGAGTTTGAAGCTGTTCCCAAAGAGTATAATCTGAGACATTGGACCACCAAAGATGCGCTTGATCGATATCTCAACAAAGGCTATACGTACCTTTTCGTAATCGTCATCTGTTGGACTGACTGTACCGCCGCTGTTGCTTGTCCATACTGCCAACACATTCATAGGCACGGTTGCGTTCCTCCAAACCAACACGATCTTACTTCTCGAGCGTCCCATTGCGGATATCAACCCGAGCTGTTTCTCCAGTACACCATCCTATTCCCATTCTCAGAGCACCCTGAAGCGGCCAGGGCGGGTCTGTGTTTCGAAATCGACAAGGTGAACAAGAGATTTAAGACAACTGGAGTTGATGCGGAAGAGGCTACCGAAGATTCCATAAATGATTTGGAGGATGCTTTCCGGGCGTCCGCTATTACTGACAACGAAGACGAAGAAGACGAGAATGAAGATGAAGGGAACAAAAACGAAGAAAGAGTGAAGTTCACGAAGAAAATGAAGCAGAGACCGATCTTTCTCGAAGACGACGAAGACGCTATCAACTTTGTCAGTTTCTGCGTGTCGAATAAACTTCGTTGGGCCCGGATTGTCTATGAGCAATCGCCGCAGCAACAGCAATCCAAGCTCCTAAATGAGAAAGACAGAGCCGGCGACACTGTACTGTCCATGACCGCTATGGAAGGATATGACGAGGTGGTCGAATTTCTGCTGAAGAAAGGTGCCAAGGCGGACACTGCCAATGCAAAAGGACGAACTCCTTTGATGGAGGCCGCGCTTTGGGGCCGATCTGCTGTTGTCAAACGACTCATGGACGCCAGGGCTTCTGTCAAGGATAGTGATCGTAGAGGTCGTACTGCTCTCGATCTTGCAGAAGACTGCCGTCAGAACGAGGAAGAAAGGGCTTCCCGGAGTTTCATGTATTCGGATGACCTAGATAAGCGGCAGCAACGTCGTATTATTGTTGCTCTACTAGGTGGTGCTTTCCCGCTACCGCATAAAACATCGGGCGTAACTATCGGTAGGGCAGAGTCTGCTCGGATTTACAAATCCGGAATATCCGGAATATCATCAACATACACGTTTGAGAATTTATACAAGACCGTAGCCTTCCTCAACCGTAGCGGATCATTTCCTATTATACGTGCAAAAAGCGGTTGGTCAAACACAACACAAGGTTTGGACTACCTTTAACGGCTTCGACTGGACAAACGAAGTCCTCAAGACATGCAAAGACTATCGGTTACAATCTGACTCCTCATCAACATGAGGGATTACAATCTGGACGATTCAACGCCTGTCACGCGGAGAAACAGTCAATGGCCTTCTTTGCATACAGACATGATCGATTCACTAAGGAGGAGTTTGGATGAAGATGAGGATCTAGCTGAGCTCGCGGATGTTCATTCGTCCTGGCGTTTGCAAGAGGCGACAATTCTAGCTAGTACACCCATGTGCGACGATTGTGAGGCTTTTATTGTGATAGACTGAGGCGATCTGATGGATATCGACAGATACTGTATATTCACCGAGAAAGACCCTCTCATCACCATCAAAGACGTTTCGATCAATGTCCTCTACGTCTTCTTTGACTAGTTACTCCTCGTTCGAAAGAACACCTTGAGTGCAGTCAGCACTCTACAAACATATTGAAACGTGTTTTGCTTAGTGCGAAAGAAAATGACAGGCTGTCAGGAGATCGATTCGCTCATCAAGAGCCAGATGCAAGGGGTACGCAAATTCCTTCTCACATCTATTCTTCGCTGAACGGGGTTCGAATTTCAGAAGAGGAAGCTCTGACCGACATTACCCTTCGCTCGCAGATGATCACCCTCGGGAGCGTCATCGGCATGAAGCTTTCCACGGGTTCATATACCTTTCGACGAGGCAACGACGAAGCTCTCGACAACAGCAGTGAGTAGCACGGGAATCGCTTTTCTATTGTTTATTAACGGGTGTACAGGCTTCATCACTGAATCGCAACGGAATCTGATCCTGCAACATCACAACTTCAGCGTCTTTCAGAAGAACTATGCCTCGAGTTATATGCCCGATACTCACGCCGCCTACCGCGACTTGAAGCCTCGAACCGCCTTGATGCGAGCCGCCAGTGGGATGAGTCGCACCATTGATCGACGACGGCCGAGGAGACTAACCGCCGCCCAACAAGCAGAGGTCAACCGTCACCCCGAGGTGAGGCTTCTACGGCGGAGGCTCCAATCGCAGAAGCAGTGGTTCACCATACGGCGAGTGCAAGCCATCAATGCTGTGACTGCCCTCTGCAGCTTACAGGAATGCAGGGGTTTCCGCCGTCGACAAAACTCCGCGTCGGACACCAAGCTCAAAAAAGAGAGCACGCCGCCAACTCTTTCCGAATCCCTCCCACTAGAATTTCAACCCACCCAATGTATTTTCTGCCTTGGCGACGAAGGACTGCCGGCAGAGAAGCGCCTCTGGTCTTTCCACAGCCACGACGACCTGAAGAAGCACTTCTATCGGAAGCACCTCCGTTACCATCCAGAAGATCAGCCGATCGCATGCCCCTATTCTAGGTGCGAAGCTACCTTAATAGGAGAAATGCACTTACAGAATCATGCAGAAGCGGTACATAAAACGCCTACTTAACCAGCATTGGCCATTGTGTACAGCTCGTCTATTTCAGATTTTCCTTTCCCCCCCCCCCCCCCCCCAAAGATGATCGTCTCAAGAGAAAGCAAGATCAAACCGCCGTCATCATTCAGGTATTTTGGTCTATTATCGAGCTAGCCGAGTTATTTACAACTTCATGCGTTGAATTCTTCTGATGGAGTGAGCCTTAAAGTCTCTTATCTACGTATATCCTTTTTTCCTATAGACTTGTTCAAACGAATATGCCAAAGCTTGGTATGCAAGCTAACCCAGTGCCTCGTTTACTGTCGTCAATGAAAGCAGACCTCATCTGAAGCGCACGAACGAATTTGCTTGATCGAACAAAATCATGAAGGATGTTGAAAGGCACTTGTAGAATGGGCCTGGCCGTCTCCTATGTATTGGGAAGCTAGACTAAACCTGCACATTTTATAATTGATCTCTTAAATAGTAGTGTCTTCTTCATATGTACAACCTGCTATTTAATATTTACGAATAAACACAGATATTTCAGTTTACTATGAAACTTCTCTTAGTGAACGTTCATTACTAAATATAAGACTGTTCTTATTTCGCTACTTCAATGATCTGTTCATATTTGTACAAAGGTCACTAGATCTAGCCTAATTTAGAAGCGAAAGAAGTTCTTCAGCTTTTGCTAGCACTGCACCCTTTGTTAAATCTCATTTCATAAATTGAGATAATCTCTTCAAATGTGTGTTAGCACACAAAACGGTTGTTCTACTGCTTCGGCGAGCTTCAAATCAGCCTTGCCAGATAGACAGATTCCTACTTGTCGTGAATAAGTTAAGGCTGATTATGACCATCGAATCTCTTTAAGCGACTATCTAGCACCTGCAATGCGTAACCTCTCGACTACAGCCAGGTGACCACCTTTAGCCGCTGCTTGAAGCGCCGTTCTGCCATCAGATCTAGCAGCATTGACATCGGCCTTTTGTTGAAGCAGCCTGTCAACTACAGCCAGGTGACCACCTTCAGCAGCTGCTTGAAGCGCCGTTCTTCCATGATATCCACGAGCATTGACATCGGCCTTCTGTTGAAGCAGCCTCTCAACTACAGCTAGGTGGCCACCTCCAGCAGCTGCTTGAAGCGCCGTTCTGCCATCGAATTTAACAGCAGCAGCATTGACATCGGCCTTTTGTTGAAGCAGCCTCTCGACTACAGCTAGGTGGCCACCTCCAGCAGCTGCTTGAAGCGCCGTTCTGCCATTATATTCAGCAGCAGCAGCATTGACATCGGCCTTTTGTTGAAGCAGCCTCTCGACTACAGCCAGGTGGCCACCTCCAGCAGCTGCTTGAAGCGCCGTTCTGCCATTATATTCAGCAGCATTGACATCGGCCTTTTGTTGAAGCAGCCTCTCGACTACAGCCAGGTGGCCACCTCCAGCAGCTGCTTGAAGCGCCGTTCTGCCATTATATTCAGCAGCAGCAGCATTGACATCGGCCTTTTGTTGAAGCAGCCTCTCGACTACAGCCAGGTGGCCACCTCCAGCAGCTGCTTGAAGCGCCGTTCTGCCATTATATTCAGCAGCATTAACGTCGGCCTTTTGTTGGAGCAATCTCTCTATTACCGTTATATGCCCTAAAGCAGCGGCGCTTGCAAACCCAGCCAGTAGTTGTTGTTGTGATGGTCTAATTGCCGGCCTCACTCCTATCAGACCCTTATAGAAAAGGTCGATCTGTGTGGTATTTGCCATAGTGCAGGCAGAGGCAAACAAGGAGTCCCCACTG
>JAABUL010000689.1_pt1 | contig 70927 bp, 71 predicted proteins | sample 5559151 | NCBI WGS metagenome assembly JAABUL01 (sample SAMN10711876, study PRJNA513368) | rock metagenome | isolation source: Antarctica rocks | place: Antarctica: Victoria Land, Pudding Butte sud | reverse complement strand
ACCAGGACACCCAGTCCTGGTACCACTCCCAGGAAGTCAATATTTTGCTCGACTCGGCCGCCGTCTGCAAGGCGTGGGAGGAAGGCATCCGCAGGAATCAGAACACGCATTTGTATGGCGCGGTGGACAAGGAGACTGGATGTTGGGTGGACGAAGAGGGGAAGCAGGCGGAGGGGGCGTTGGGGACGGATGTGGGGCGGTTCAGCTGGGCAAAGGGGGTAGTGGGGGCGGTTAATCGGGTCAGGGGCGCTGGGGGGTTTTAGGTGGGATGAGGTTGGGATTGAAGGGTTTTTTTGTGCTGGGCCATGTTTGGAGAGATGGAGTAGAATCTCTGTTTTTGATTTTCTCAAACGCCCATCTCCACAGCCGACTGTCTTCCTTCCCCCCCACACTCCCTTATTCCTAACCCCTCCTTCCCCCCTTTCTCTCTCTCTCCTCCTGCACCCCTGACATTCCCCATCTCCACCCTCCCCCCTTAATTAACCCTTTCACCCCCTCCCACTATCATATCCCTCACACCCCCCCCCTATTATCACATCCCTCACATCCCTCACATCCCTCAACCCCCTCAACTCAAACCCCCCTATCGCTTTAAACCATTCTTTATTCGCAAAAAGCACGAAGTTCGATTTCGTTTACTGAGGATGCTAGTCGGTGGGGTGGCATGTTGTGGTTGTGCTTGGTTTTTTTTGGGGTTTGGGTTTTTGGGTTTGGGTTTTATGGGGTTTTGGGTTTGGATTGGGTTGGGTTGGGTTGTGCTTGATGGGGGTTTGATGGGGTTTGGGTTTGGGTTTATGGGTTGATGGGGCTTGTTTTTGGGTTTGGGTTTATGGGGTAGGGTTCATGGGGGTACAGGTAGGGTGTTGGAGTGGGCTGATTGCTTAGCCTTAAGCTGTTCTATATGGTTTGCCTGGAGGGAGTTTTGGTGCTGGGTTGGGTTGGGTGTGGGTGGTTGGGGGATGGAGGGTTGAGGTTTGGAAGGGGGGAGGGGGAAGGGGAATGCGGCTTTGGGAGGAATGGAGGGATGATTGGGAGGCGGGTCTTGGGGGATTGGGAAGAGCCGAGTTGGAGGGGAGGAAAGAGGGGGGGAGGGTGAGGTTGGAAGTTTAGGGATGGGATGGGATGCGTGAGGTTTTGGGTGTGCGTATTTCTTTCTTCTGTGTGATGTGAGGTGGTACGGCTGATAGTCGAGTCGTGCGGGTTTGTTTTGTGATGGGTTTTTGCGTGTGCTATATTAATATATTCGTTTTATGTTGTGATGGTCTTGAAGCTGTGCTTTAGTAATGATGGTATACGGTAGTACTTTACCAATTTTTCGTCTGACCAAAGGGGTGACGTTGGGGACTAGGGGAATGGTTGACGGGTTGTTGATTATGTATGAGACGGTAAGAGGAGGGAATGTTTGACAGGAACGTGTGTGATGAGGGTATTGCGAGAAGTAAGGGGTTGAGTGCTGGTCAGTCATGTAGAGTAGTAATGGAGCGTAGATAGAAGGGAAATGATTAGAATATTAGAGCGGCCTTAGACATTGTGAGGATGCCGGCCTAGTCATCGTGGTGATATCTCTCTGTTCTATGAACCTTCCTAGCTGATCGTGCACGGTGGTCGGTAGTCATGCTTCATGATCTGCAAACGCCGTGTCATGCCGTCCCAACTCTTTGCCCTGTCCAAACGCCTAACCATACCACAAGCCATCCGATGCGAGAAAAATGCCTTTCATGTCTATATACAGATTCATCATGTTGTGCCAAGGTCCGTTTCGAAAATCTCACGCAGTGGCAGCTATTGGTTCCTCGACACGTCCCCAAAGAGACTGGTCCGGTACGACCTGTGGTGTTAAAGGTCTTTGGTAAACCATAGGCGGTTTGGAAGAAGATTTGTGAGTTTGCTTCTTGCCCTGATATGTCTTAGGCTGTGGTGACGCAATATGCTCTCTATTATTGGGGGAGGCAGGTTTGTGTACCAGACCAGTGTCGAGAGCTATAGGTTGGGTTCCAGCATTGCGACTCGAGCTCTCATCCTTGGAGTTTGGCTCAAATTGTCCCGCAGGCCTAGCAGTATCCGTTGCGGTTGCTTGATGGGTATGATGCTTAGCCAATATGAACTTGCTAGGAACAGTGACTCTCTCAATCCGGGGTTCAGTTTGCGGAGACTCAAAAACTTTGACGCTTTGGGTGGTCTTCTCCTTGCAATTTTGCTTCAATTGAAATCCTTTTTTCGGACTTTTTTCTGATGCACGCTGAGCCTCTTCCTGCCCTTGAGATGCCTGGACCCGCCTAGCATTAGCCATTAAAGTATTGACTTCGGCAGTCTGTATCTGAGCACCGAGATCCCATACTGTTAATGGTAGAATGCCGCGACAAGTTCCCTCGCTGAGTACTTCTTCAAAAGCGTTCTGTCTCTGACATCTTCGACAGAGGCGCAACATCCAAAGGTACGCCGGCTCAGACGCACCACGATATAGCGTTTGTATCTCTTGCCAAACCGCGATTCCGGACGGCCAATCCTCCTTGTAGCAACAATGCCGCAGGATGGAGGTTAATATCGTCAGACTAGGCTTCCAGCCTTCACTAATCATAGCACGGTAAAATTGCATGGCTCGTTCTTTTCCAAAAAACTGCAGTGCGCCGTGTATCAATGCCCCATAGACTACGTAATTCATACGTGCCTTTTCGGTGATCTTAGTCTGACACGAAGGCTTATCTGTGTCCACGTTGCAATTGATTGGAATAGGTGCGCCGTCTTTGCCTCTTGCAAATTGAGCCACGCTATTTGTATGATCTTCGGGAAATCGATAGCGTCCCTCAGTAATAGGTATTCGCTTTGTTTTAGGATGAGCTATAGCAAGAGCCCTATCCAATCCTTCCATTAGTCGGACATATTTCGCAAAAGCAGAGCGATTTTCTACAAGAGTGAAGAACTTGAGGGTCGTCGAATGTGTAATTTCGTTTGGCCGAATGTGAGACTCCCGCATCGATGTTATTAATGCAGATACAAGGCCTTGCTGTTCCCAATGACAGAACTTGACAAGAAGCATGTTATAGGTATGAACATTCGGTGCAGTGGTCGAAATCAGAAGGTTGTAGCAGACCTTGGCTAACATCGAATTCTGGCTGCCACCTTTCTGTTCCCGGGCATCAAGGATGGAATGTAATGTTCGATTTAGCGAATTGGTTTCGTTTGTGTCACGGACAGAGCCGGCAGTGTATCTTGGATACTGTGGAGATTCTAGATGTTCGGGTATTTCTGAGGTCTGGCTGTAATTTCGCAGCTCCGATAATCGCTCATCGATCCTTGAGATAGCGAGAGACAGGTCTTGCTCCTCTCGTAGGAATGGTTGCGCTAATGTGTCTTCCACTGACTCTGGCCCATCTCTTGTCGTAAGCCCGTCATCCGAGATTTGTGACATCAGTCGCAACGTCATCTTTGCTATTGACCATTCCAATGTCTTTAGCTTCTTTGGAGAGAGTGGCCGGCTGTGAGGTTCGGTGTTCCATGCAGACGGGCCACTTTCCCCTCGCAACCGGGAAGAGATCCGACTATCGTTAAGAGCTTGCTTAATCTCGGATGTAGAAAGTTCCTGCAAGACGTGCAACGGGACGCCTTTCCAATCATCAAAGCCTAGAGCTTTCCTTTCTTTCTTCTGCTGAGCGGCCCATTGGAAGACATTAATCCAGTGTTCTCCTTCTGTCTGTGTGATTATATGCTCTTCACTAGGCGTTATTGATAGAGCCGCCAATCGACGCTGCTGTTCGCTCTCCAAGTCCTTCAGTTCATCCTTAGCTTGGGCGATTGCCTTATCCCACGCTTCCCGCCGCGCATCCTTTCGTTTCGAATCTGCTACGGCAGCTGTGGCTAGCATCGATGAATAGCAGGCGGTAAAAACATCGCTGAAACGTATGCGGCGTCCTGCTGCTGCCGTCGTTGAGCGCCGTGCGATCGCGGCAGCCGAGGAAAGGCAGGAGGAGCAATTGCAAGTACATCTAGACTGCGCAATCCGGTTCCAGATAGTCTGCATGGTAGTTCATATCCTGAACAAGCTCGTAACGCACTGTATCGCTTGAGAGTTCCTTGAGCCGTAAGGGAGTGCATGCACGAGGGGCAGTCGTTGATTGACTTTAGCGCATTTTCTATCAAGTGAAACAAACACGCCAAGAAATCATCAACCACCCTTTCACTCCTGATCTGTCTTTTGCCCTTTCACATTTGACAATGGCAGTCAAATAATTATGTTGGCGCTGGCATTGACTGCAGATTTGACTGGGTATCTACTAACAGCGCTATCTCCACAGCTCATACCTTATACTAATTACACTTCTAGGGTCACAAATCTACTACCAGTTGACACGGCAGAGGATCCTTATTTCTATACCTTCAAAGTTCAATGCACATCATGTCGGGAGATCCACCCCAATTGGGTGACCGTAAATCGGCATGTGAGTAACATATCAATGAATGTCTATAGGAGCTCTAAATTGAGGATCTAGGAATCAAATGAGATGTCTGGTAGCAGAGGAGAAGCAAATTTCGTATGGCGATGCAAGTCCTGCAAGGTCTGCAAACTCAAACATGGGGTACCTGTTTATGTGTACCTATTGATTCGTTCAAAAGAGGGAGTCGACTGCTACAATTAAAAATCCACCTAATCCTTACGTTTGGAGTTCTCCACCAATAAGACAGGTTGTCATTGAGTTTGATTGTCGCGGATTAGAATTCACGGAATTCAAAGCTGACGTATGATTCGCGAAGAACAAAGTACTGCCAGGACGTGCTGATTCCAGGATAGGGCCAATGGATGGCCAAGGCATTGGAGGACTCACCTACGAAGTTTGAATCTATCGTTGACCTGGACGAAGGAGATTGGTTCGACTATGATGAGAAGACTGGTGAAGAGGTCAGCATCAAGGACCTCAAGTGGGAGATCCGGCGCGCTTGATCGTTGAATGAGAGCGATGCTACTCTAGCCTTTTCAGGTGCACCATAAGATTGGCAGTTCGTGCTGGACAGTTCTGAACATCCGTTATATGGAATGTAGTAGGGCAGGAGGTTGCTCTCTAAAATTGCTCACCATCTTACCGGTAGCTGAACCCCAAGTCCACTGCCTTGACCATGAGTGTATAGGGCTGGCATATGACGATTGGTTACACGCGCGTCAGCCCTACAGAAACGCTGGCCGGGCAAAACCGCGAATCCGGTATGTGAGAGTGGAAACTGCACCCAGACCGGATTCCGCTTGACAGCTCTGGCAGCTTTAGGAATCATCGCAATGGAAGGAGGTCGTGCACAAATGTCGACATAGAGAAGTAGCAACTATCACAGGCTCTAATTATCTTAGGTTGCCACCAGTGCATCAGATTTGCATTTTCTCTAATCAACTGTATTCTGCATCTTTCTCCCGCGCCATTCCCTTCTCCAACAAGCACGTTGAGAACACAAAGCCATTCATTGCCTCTCGTAGTGCATTCTTATCTCTCTTAGACTTGCCGTAGCACGGCGAATGCTGGCCATTCACAGTATTACTACGATACTGCTTCTCTCTTACACCTAAAGAAAGTCCTACTACCTTTATCCTGTCTCCACGAAGCTGAATTGTGCTCGACACTCCCTCAAGCCCGTCGATTCTCAATACTACCATCGTATCGATCTAGCGTTTTAAACGTTATTGGAAGTGAATACAATGGTTGGCGCATAATCCGCCTGATGTCAACGTGTATTACACCTCACATCACCCCGGCCTTCTCATAGTTCTGGCGACCTCCCCATGTGCCGACGGTGACAACTGTGCCGGCACCTTAGCTGTCATCCAAAGAGATAGAGCCTTAGACGACAGAGAGCACTTGGAATAACTCATCTGAGGTCTTTGATCCACCATTCTCAAGAAGCACCCTATGTTACGCCGGCTCACGTTCAAGTACCCTAGCTCTGTGCAAGCACGAAGGCTGGATAATCTTTGTCAAGCAAATTGCGAAAGCAAACCCGAGCACCTTGATTAAAGTATTGAATCAGGGGCACCGGATTGTCTCTGACACTGGCGACAGTCAATATCAACTGCTGAATACAATCTTCTCGGGAGGAGCAAGCTGTCTCCATTCGGCTTCAGATCTTGTTGGCTTTGCTACCGCTCTAGAAATAGCCGGCAAACGACGTTAAGCGAAGATCTTGGAGCAGAGCAAATAGTGAACACACACAAGCTGGCTGCTCTTGAGCTTGACGGTCCGGCCGACTTATCTCCGAACGAGATGCCCAATCGTCGACGCCGCCTAGGTGGAGACGTATGCGCGATATTTGTCCATGCTGGTGCAGGGTTTCACAGCCTTGGGAATGAGAAGATACATCTGCAAGCCTGCGAAGAGTAAGTCCGAAAACCAGCGAGCCTGCCACATAATTTGAAGAGGCTTCGAATGTCTACAGACTTCAGGGTGATTAGTCTTATAGCTAACATCCATACAGTGCTGCTAAGTGTGCTATGAGCTTCCTCAATGCGGGCGGTGATGCTGCTGATGCCGTTGAAATCGCTATAAAGGTACTTGAAGACAAAGAGATCACAAATGCCGGCTATGGGAGTAACCTGGCAATCGATGGCACTGTTGAGTGTGATGCTACAGTGGTAGATCACTATGGGCGAAGTGGCGCGGTCGGAGCCGTTGGTCGTACGTATTGAGTCATTCCTCTTGTTCGATAGCGTTGAAGATTGATCAGAGCTCAGAGATCCGCAATCCTATCCATCTCGCACGAGTTATCCTGGAGCATTCGACAAAACCATTGTCCTTACGCCGGGTCCCTCCAAACCTGCTGGTTGGACAGGGTGCAGTAGATTTTGCTTTCGAGGCTGGGATCCCAGTATTGCCTAAAGATGCTCTCACCTCTGCTGGTGCGCACGAACGCTGGGTAAAATGGAAGGCAGACTTAAAGAAAATGGGCGAAAAGCAAGAGGACGAGAATCGACTGCTATCTGAAGTCTTAGAGAAGAAATCTGACAATCGTGAAAGACAGCGACAGCAGGACGCCCAGACTCGTATACTAGCCGCTTGTTGGAACGAAAGTCAACCTTATTCACCAGCCTTGACCCCATCTGGCTCTTCTGACCCAGCCGATATCTTTGGATCGGGTCCAACTGCCGAATTGCGGACACTGAGCCCGAAGCCTACATTTGAGAGGTCTGATCCTTCAACTAGTTCGCCGCCTGTAGGTCAAACCACATTGAAAAAAAGCCCTGGGGCTAAGCATGTGTCTTGGCCTCATCGAAAGCAAAATAATGATGGCCAAGGGTATACAAGCTTTGGTGACGACGATGACGATGACGGAGACAGCAGTTTGATAGACGACAATGGCGAATTAGGAAACCTTGCAAGACATCATCCAACGCATCCTCAAAGCACTTTGGATTTAGATCTGGATCTCCCTGAACTTTCCGCCGATGGGGGTCATTCTCCTCGCGCCCTGACCCCAAGACCAGCGACTACATTTGTGGAATCTCCATACGAAAGCCCAGAACCGGATAAGATTACCGATACTGTGGGCGCTATCGCCATAGATTGTCTGGGTAACATTGCAGCTGGTTCGTCGTCTGGCGGTATTGGTATGAAGCATAAGGGACGTGTTGGGCCAGCAGCGCTAGTCGGCATTGGCACTGCGGTGATACCCATCGATCCGGAGGATCCATTCAAGACCAGCACTGCTACTGTCACTAGTGGTACTGGGGAGCATATGGCAACTACCATGGCAGCAATGACGTGTGCAAGCCGCATATACAACTCTGAACGCAAGAGCAAAGATGGGCTTCTCGAAGATACTGACTGTGAGAGCGCCATGGATGCGTTTGTCCAAAAAGACTTTATGGGTAAATTGATAATCAGTCATAGCGAGACTTCACTGCTGATACGAGACCGTCCACAGATCACCCTAGTGTCATGAACAGCCATTCTGCCGGAGCTATCGGTGTACTGGCTCTGAAGAAAACCAAGGATGGTGTATGGCTGTACTGGGGACATAACACTGACTCATTCGTAAGTCATTGCCATGACCCTGACACTGCAACATCCACTGACGCATCAGCAGGCTATAGCTTCAATGTCCTCGGACGATAAGAAGCCCAAATCACTGATGTCTCGGGGCAAGGGAGATTACAAGATCGTCACCGGAGGCCGTTCTATTAAGCATCACCGCGTGTCAAACTGGTCCGGTCACTCCTACTGGCCTGCCAATCCCGTCGAAGCTCTGGATCCCGGGTCTTCGCCTGAGCAGCCGGCGGCAAAGAGGCAGAAGGTGAAACGGGTTCCCACGAAGTACGTTTATGATTATCAATCACCAGATGCCAAGGCCCCAGCTGTCAAGGCTCCAGCCACTTGAGCAGCGGCTTTGGGATGGTCAATCTTGGGGCAGCTATCAAACGGAGCTTCAGGAGAGGCAATGCTGGTGCATGTCATTCGGGTTGAGGTCTCATGCGGAGGCCTAGATTCTTGCGAAAGCCATGGCGGCTATCAAAGACGGCGTTGGTTAGCTACGGGTTGCTTAGATCGCAGATACCCTGGATTTGAGCACGTCTGCTCCACTTCTGGTGTAGAAGACTTTACAGGTCTAGACGCCTACCTACATAGACACATTACTGGCAATACAAAGCCCTGGATCTTATGATTAAACCGCCTCTAGATGGTCTTAAGATCACATTTCAATCACGAAACGCCGGGGTATCATTCGTAGTACTTCTTCGAAAATTCAAATCACGGCCCAGGAGTCCCGGTAGACAGCCTTACTTCCCCGTCAATTCTGTTCCTCTTCTTTTTCTTCTTTCGCATCACGGCGGGTTTTCCTCCGTACTGCCCTAGTTGCAAATGCGTTCCGCAGGTCAGGCAGATGGCCCCTTCGGGTGGAGAGCAGAAGACTGGATGAAAAAGTTGATTAGATCCTTGTTCATTCATGTTTCCGAGGGCAAGGTAGATGAGATGGGAGGATTTACTGCTCAGACATATACTACACACGAATCCCACATCCACAACTCTTCGATGGCAGAAACACGCCGCTCGAAAATCTACACCTACAGCCGTCGGTGCTACTAGATGCTTCCTAGAGCTCGCGTCTGGCAGGAACGCCATCATCAAATATTGCAGTAGTCCCCTTGGGTGTTCTAGCTTCATGTATACGCCCCTTGTAGCGTCGGAAGCTTGTTGCAAAAAGACAGTATCGCCAGCGATTTTGCAGATATCAATGGGGATTGACAACCGTTGGGCGGCGAAGATACAGTTCATAATTGGGATATATTGGGCAGCGAGATCGCCGCTGACGCTGAGGATGAGGATGCGGGAGGTGAGGACGGGTTTGGATGGGGTATCGGGGTTCGCGGTGGTCTGGTTGGCGGTGGGGGTTGGGGAGAGGGAGAGCGTGGTCTTATTGATGTGGGTTAGAGCAAGCGTGAGCGCGCCGGCAATGGCGGTGGTGGGGTTGTTGGGGAGGGAGTGTGGGGAAGTGGTGGAGAGCAGGTGGGTGAGGGATGTGAGCAGCGTTTCTTGAATTAGGCGGAAGGGGCGGTATTTGTTTGCGTCGTCGTGGGCGGAGGTGGTAGCTTGGGGAAGAGGGTTGGAGGATGGGTAGAGGAATTCGGCGTGGAGGGTGTGCGAGGCTATGATTGCGATGCGGTTGGCGTGGTTGATGGCTAGGTGGGCGTTTATGAAGACGAGGAGGTTGGCGAGGGTGGTGGAAAGGGGGAGGGTCGAGTGGAGGAGCGCCCAAGCATTGGGGTTTGTGTCGAGGATTATTGTTAGGAGGGAGGGTGGGGGTTCTGGGGAGGGGTTAGTTGGGGTGGAGCGGGGGGGAAGGGGGGTCCGACGAACCGTCGGTGGTCTTGCTGTAGTGGTCGGAGCCGTCTACGGACTCCATGGCGGCGGTCTGAGGTAGGCTCACATTGGGAGCTCTGTCTTCTTAGGGTTCCTGAGATAGGAAAGGTAAATACTTTGTGTAATTTACTTTTCGGTGTTTCGGCATCCACTTCCGACACCGTTGCCTGGCAAGCCTGTTAAGATCAACAAACATCTACTTCAACCCTCAATCAGTGTCTGAAATCCAACATATCTGATTACTTATAATGGCTACTCAACCTGACTTTGAGCGACTTGCGAGTGGATTCACTGCGGTGGCTGAGGAAATACGCAAGCTTCCAGAAGTTCCAGTCATTAATGAAGGACGGGCTATTCTCGAGTCAATCAACGGACTACGGCAACATATGGATCAACAATTCGACCGTCTTCGCGCTGATGTGAGCACTCTTCGCGCCGATATTAACAAAGATCTTGAGAGTCGAATGCATGCCGAGTAAGATAATCTCGATATTTAATGACTTATTAGACTAACTATATTATATAGATCGTTCAATCAGACCGCTAGACTTTATAATTCTCATATCATCAGTCGAGACAGCGTCTTCCGAGGACTTCGAGATGCACACAACAGAGTGATAGACGAATTCAGCTGGATTAGCAAGATTGACAGGTAAAGATCTTAGTTTTCAAATCATTCTGTCAAACTTAATACAACTTTCATTGTATGCACGAAGTTTCCGCGCACGCTAACTATGACTACTTGGTCTACCAGGGAGTTAATACATAGCGTGCGGGAGCAATACGTTAGTTTCTCCACGCCGCTCTAATCATTTAGGTACTATGGCAGCTCTGAAGACAGTATCTTACTCAACGCTTTTACATCACAATTAATCAATCAATCGATCAAGATGATTCTTTACAAAGATGAAGCTTACTTCAAATTTTACGAAGCTTTCTCCACCTTTTACGCTGATTCGCAAGCAATTAACTTCAGAGCTGTGATAATAAATCGTTGGAGCGGCGTGAAGAATACAGCGCTTTGCTCCCGTACGCTAGGGTTTAACTCCCTGGAGGACGAGTAATTATCTTAGTGCCCTTTTTCGCACGCTAAACCCGATATTATCTGTAACTAACCTTTCTAGGTTAGAGTGCGCGGGAACCCAGTGCATACCGTTAGGGGTAGAAAAAAACCGTTTATTCTACAATAAACGTGTATAATACCTCTTAGCGGTTTATTCATGTTTGTTTATTGGTTTTATATTATGTAAGCAAGCTAAATCCAGCTGGTTTAGCTCAGGGGGTTTGACCTCGCTGTCACGGACCACGATGTCACCATTGCTTCATACGAGTATGGAGTAGATCTATCTTCCTACCACCAGCCATGCCTTCATCCGCAGTTTGGGAAGTGGACTGAATTATTGGGTTTAGCTAAAGGAACATTTGTCGCTTAAAGCGGGATAAAGTCGGGATTTTAGCTGAGCTCATCTGGATGTGATCAGATTTTATGAATAAAATCTGCGATCATTTCATATGTCGTTGAACTGAATCTGCGTTTGTTCATATGTCATTGAACTGAATCGCGCTTTCGTCGCTTTCATCACTTTCATCGCTTTCATCGCTTTCGTTTCTTTCGTCGCATTCAGCCTACTACTCGTCTACCTACTCGCTCACCTACTCGCTCATCTACTCGCTCACCTACTCGCCTACCTACTCGCCCACCTACTCTTCACCCTACTCGCCCACCTACTCTTCACCCTACTCGCCTACCTACTCGCTCACCTACTCGCCACCCTACTCGCCCACCTACTCTCCACCCTACTCGCCCACCTACTCTCCACCCTACTCGCCTAGCTACTCGCCCACCTACTCGCCACCCTACTCGCCCACCTACTCTCCACCCTACTCGCCCACCTACTCTTCACCCTACTCGCCTACCTACTCGCTCACCTACTCGCCACCCTACTCCCTACCGAACTCCCTACCAAATGCTCTACCAAACGCTCTACCAAACGCTCTATCAAATGCGTCGGTCAAGCGCACAAAACACGTCAAACAGTGCTTCAAACAATGCTTTCTACTGAGCTTTTCACTGACCTTTCTACTGACCTTCCGATCGAGTCATCTAGTGAGCTTCCTACTGACCTTTCGATCGAGTCATCTAGTGAGCTTCCTACTGACCTTCCGATCGAGTCATCTAGTGAGCTTTCTACTGACCTTCCAACCGACCTTCCTACCAACCTTTCTATCGACCTTCCTACCAACCTTTCTACCGACTTTCCTACCAACCTTTCTATCAACCTTTCTATCAACCTTTCTATCAACCTTTCTATCAACCTTTCTATCAACCTTTCTACCGACCTTCCTACTGAGCTACCTATTGAGCTACCGACTGAGCTTTCTATCAAACGCTCTATCAAACATTCTACATGCTTCAAAATACGCGTCGATCGGGCGCATAACACGAATCAAACAATGCTTTCTACATGGCTTCCTACATGACTTCCTACCAAGCACCCTTCATGACTCTCTACCAAGCACTCTTCATGTTTCCCTATCAAGCACCCCCGCTGACCTTTCTACTGACCTTTCGATCAAGTCATCTAGTGAGCTTCCTACTGACCTTCCGACCGACCTTTCTATTGATCTTTCTACTAGTAAGCTTTCTACTGACCTTCCGATCGAGTCATCTACTGACCTTTTTACTACATGACTCCCTACATGACTTTCTACATGGCTCCCTTCATGACTCTCTACATGGCTTCCCACCAAGCTTCGAATTGCTTCGCAATCAAGGATCAAATTTGTTCCCTATCAAGCTTCAAACACGATCCTACCAACCATCCTACATGACTCTCTACCCCTCTAGTTTACCCATTAACTTTCTCATTAACTTCCTCATTGACTTCCCCATTGACTTTCCCGACGCATATATTAAATAGCTATTATTTAGATAGTCAAATCAACCATTAATTATTCAACGTTGCAACTACGTATCAATGCTATAAATGTCAAAATAGTCGTGTTTATTGAATCAAACGATAAAGGCGCATACTGCGCTCATGAGGATGCTAGGGATGCTAGGAATGTTGAGGATATTGGCGCTTTTATGAATATGCATCAGCTAAAAGTGACGCAAATCTGAGACATGAGATTAAACGGATATTTGGAATATTGGCCGCTAAAAGCGCTAAAATCTGTCTCTGCCACTCTTTACAAATTGCAGATGTTCGCAACGCGGTGGTAAGTCTCAGAACGAGGTCGTTGCTGAAGTCTTTCAGCAGATAATCGTACCTGGAAGAGCTCTTACTACAGTTCGATGCCGTCACTGTCAATACGTACTGACAATGAAACTTGATAAACTAATGTATATTTACATAAACGAACGAACGCTGAATCGGCCGAAGAATCTAAAAAAGAAGCTTCGCTATACACAGAGCATTGAAATTGATGAGGAGAAGCTATGTGAAATGAAGAATAGACTGCTACAAGAGGAATTGGCTGTGGCTAGGCTAAATCCTTCGAACGATGAGGTGCTGAAGCATTTTTTGAATAGCTCCGTCGATGGTCACGTGCTCATGGAACAGCCAATTTAGTTGATACTATAAATATATACCCCCCCCTTCGACCCCCCTGCTACTACCCCTGTGTATAATACCTGCTTCAATAAACATGTATAACACATGTTTTGACTACCTTCATTTGGTTAGTCAATAAACATGTATTATACATGTTCGTGCCCTACATACCGTACGACGGTACGAACACAACCCATCGAAATACAACCCACCACGCTCACCAACATACAAAGCATCAAAATGGATCAATTCAGTTCTCACAGATTAGCACAGCATTTTACACCAAAAATCCATCTTTAGGTGTTGTGGCATCTGAATCTGAAGAATTGAACCTGTTTCATTCTATCAACCTCTGAATAGGGAGGCATATATCATACTCTTTAACGCCACTGTTGTAATCCATGCCAGCCCATGCTACTTCTGTCAGATGCTCTTTAACGCTATTATTGTAATTCACGCCAGCTCATGCCATCCATACCAACACAAATCAGCCAATCTCAGCCCCATGTCAGCCAACATCACCCAGTTTCAGCAATCAACATCGAAATCCTTAAACACCCCACGGCACTTCAATATAGCTCTGGAACCGTCTTTTCTTAATATCAAGATTGCCGTTAACGGGAAGGGCGAAGACACGAAGTAGATGATCGATTTGAGTTCCTAATATTTCTGAGCTAAGTTTAACTTTCGAAACAGTATAAGCAGCTCATACCATTCATATTATTGAGCGCGTGCATGGTGTTCGGAAACCCAGCCACGTCTTGATTATCTGAGGTTCTGAGCGGAGATAATTGAACATTGGCAATGTTGACTGAGGAGTTCAAACTTCGTGCTATCAAGTTGTTCTCGCTATATGATATTAGTGATTTGAAACAATATCAAGTAAACAATGAATACTTACTTGACAGTGACTCTGGCGTCCAAGTTATCGAGACGCGTATTGACATGATCGAGACGCGTATTGACGTTATCGAGACGCATATTGAGACCTCGCTCCACGGTATCAACACGTGTAGTCAAATGCTGAATGAGTCCCACTAATTCTTGATGATTGTTGTGGGCGGCTTGTCGATCATGAATGGATGGTAGATTTTCAAGCAGAGTAAGTTCAGTTGAGGCAGTTTGCAATCCGTCTCCCGCGTTTCGAATATTTTGAGCGAGCCGACCCAAATCTGGCTGAGCCATGGATAATGTAGTGGCGAGAGTTGGAGAGGGTAAGAGGATGGTGTACGGGCGAGAGATGAAGAAGATGATGCGGTATGAGAAGTGAACAAGGGTGGTGGTCGCCTGGGACAACAGCGCGCCGGCGGTGGCCGGGGGCAGAACACCTAAAGGCAAATTACTCGTATGCACGGGGTTTCCGCGCACACTGGGTTTCCGCGCACGCTAACTAAAACTATTTATATTAGTGCCATTTTTAGCATGCTAAACCCGATACTATCTGTTGCTAACCTTTCTAGGTTAGAGTGCGCGGAAACCCAGTGTGCGCGGAAACCCCGTGCATACGAGTAGATCTTGTGCTCAGGAAGTTGAGAAACTTGATAATCTTCCTGCTTTAATCAAGAACAGCCTCTACTTGCTGCAATTCAACGACTCGAAATCACAATGACGGCGATTCGCACAGATGTGACAGCTCTTCGCACAGATGTGACAACCCTTGAAGATGAATTCCATGCTCTTCAACTTCAAGTATTCGCGAAGTAATATTTGTGTAGTATTCTCAATGTCTTTAAGCTAATTACGTGAATAGATCACACAATCAGATCGCTCGACTTTTCAATTCTCATATTATAAACTCAACGCATGAGTTTCAATCTATTCGAGATGCACAGAATCAAGTTTCTGCGGAATTCTTACGTACTGAAAATGTACTTGCTGCAATGTTGAGTACATTTTCAACTTGATCAAAATATTATAAAATTAACAATTACTTAGCTGTCGATCTTGCACGTCTCTTGCGTGTATAGGCAATACTCTAGGCAGCCATTCGAACCAGAGTTGGTAATTACCGTTCAGTGCGGTTATGTCGATTCCACATTTCAGATGCTAAACACAACATGGGAGAGAACCGCTTCAAACGCGTCAAGACGATTCCACCTGCACACGAAGTATTCGCCTCTAGATCGATGTTTCTTCCATCTCTCTACAGGCGGTCAACTTCTATTGACACGTAGATATTTCTGTTTTGTGCTTTGCTCACCGTACGAGAACAGTCCTCAGAAGCCTACGCAATCAAAATTATTGTAGTAGCTATCAAGCCGGTTGAGGAGTCCAAACTGCTTTCCAACAAGAGGCAGTTCCGATGGTTCAGCCATATTTGCTGCATCGATCGACCCCTTTGACTTCCTTCGATTCCTCCAAATTGGCCTCCTGCTCATTTCTGGATCCTATCCTTTATGAAAGAACCAAGCATGAAGCAATGACAAACGGCAAAAGTGCAACTAGTTCTGACAGCTAGCTTGGGGATTGGGAGCGGATTTGGGGTTATACTCAAACGCTAAGTATCCGTATAAGTTCCACTCTTGCAAAGGCTTACATTGGGTTGCATTAATTTTGTCTCATTGGAAAATTGGGTCCTTAGTCAAGCTATATATTACGATACTATTTCGAATGTACTACGCTTCTAATTACATATTCCCGTGAATATGCATGTGGGTGCTAGTCTTCGAGCACCTGCAAACACGCTTCTCTTTCATGTATTTTGGGTCGAAGAACCACATCGTCTCTATACTATCGTTCCATCCAACGTCTGAAACCTAGAATGGTATCAGTGATCAAGGAGCTGCAAGAAAGGGCTGGAGCTACGCATACCTGGTCAGGAAGCAGATTAATGTTTGCACGTCCCTCGGTTATCTCAAGCGCTCCAGAGAATCCCTCCCCAGGGAACAGACGGAGACTTAAGGTCTGTTCGAAATTTGACTCGCCGATTGCCTGGATAAATTGGCGTACGAATGGTTCGGCTGTGTCAAAATTGAAATGAGTATCACGACCAAGAGGCGAGTAATAAAATTCGTGTGGTGTAAGGCCACCGTCCTTGACCGCCCAAGCACTAGGCAAGATCTTACCACCACTGTGATCATCGCCATTACTGGTCCATGGAAGGCTGATGTTGTTGAACTCAACGAGCTTCTCGGAGTCTTCCAGCTCGAAATGGCGATGTAGAAGACCCACACCAAGTTTGCTCTCAAGCTGGTATCTTTCGATCATGGGTTTCAAGACTTTATCGACTGGGTCAGGGCCACCTTTAGAGACAAAGCTTTCCTCGGCTGTTGGTAGATCTGGAAGTGTTGAAAACTCCCGCATTGTACGGCTGTAGTACTTCGGCCATTTTCGTTGACAGCCCAAAATTTGGGTAGACTGCGAGAAGAGGAGAGTCGGAGCCAGATAATCTATGCAACTCAGGAAGCATTAAACAGAGATCAAACTTGAAACATCCAACCGTCACAAGTATCGAGCTTTCTTATAGACTTGTGAGTTCCGCAAACGTTTCGTAAGAATTTCGCCGGCATTATTCGTGTGGTCAATTGGCGCCTTGACATCAATCGACTAATGCCGAGAGGACTGCATGCATCCACTGCTTCATCAAACCATCAACCTAACCTTGTAGTCCATCATAATCATAACGGAGCAACGGCATATCAGTGGCATGAAGGGGCTGAACTTGCTTTGTTTCCTCAGCGGTCTTTCAGCGCGAGAGTCTTATTCCTTGCCACTGATCATCTGCGATCATCGTCACGTCTCGTGAAAATAGTGATAGCAAAGACCTTTGGTTAGCCTTGAGAGTTCCGCGAACATCTCTCACAGAGATCAGCAACCTTGCTAGGATTTTCCAAGGTGGTTTCTTTTGGTCCAGATTGTTTTGGTGGTAATCCGGCATGGTAGGGACTAATAGCAGCTACTTCATTTAAGTATCGCCCCTCGAGTTGCGAACGGGAAACGCGTTTGTAGCACATCGGGTTTTGGGCTGCTTGGAAGCTCTGCAAGCGGTGTACAGTGAAAGCTGTTATAGTTCGACCTTTGCCGGCTATGTTTGGTAGGTGAGCTCATATCTGCTTGTCTTTGTTGAACCGCCAACCTTGAATTCCCGCTAGTTTTGCGAGGAACAGTTGATCATAGGAACACAAGAGCAACCTAAAACCGGCATATCCACACTGTCAAAAATACTTCCATCCAGAGATAACCTTACGTTCGGCACTTCTCTCGCTTCATTTCCTAACTCGAATATTCCAAGGTGTCTCCCTCAAATGAGACGCTGGAAAAGCTGAACAAGGATGCTTTGCTTCATACCGCTACTTCGCTCTCTAGCGGATCTCCCTGCTACTTCATTGGCGAACCCATCACTCAATCTAGTTGTACTATTTTTGTTATAAAGTTTCCAGGGGAGAACAAGTGCTGGGCCGCTCGCATTCCAGAAGACCAAGAATACTCCTTGCAAATATCTGTGAAACCTCTCGAATTTCTTGCGCACAATCTTCCGAACATTCCTGCTCCTCGTCTTCACGGCTACTTTGATGCGGGCGTGGAGAGAAATAATCCCGTCGGTGTGGCATATATGCTATTGGATTGGATTGAGGGCAAACATATGCCGGTATGGAGTTTGGCCAGTCCAACCGTTCCCATAAGGCATAAGTTGCTGGATCAGCTTGCGGGCATGATGTTGGACATGTTATCAAACAACAAGATTGAGGGAGATATCCCATTCTATGGTGATTGGCCGTCTAGCTTTCCTTATCGCCTTCAACTAATCAAAGAGCAGGCGTACCCGACGGCACTCCCAAGCATACTCCTGTCACAACGACTGTCTGGTTGACTGAAAGCATAGACAGAGCTCTACGCCGTAATTTCCGACGGAAGAACACCTCAATGGCCATCGATTACCTGATCCAACGATCCATGATTCCCAGATACGTTGTCTCAGAACACGAGCATAGCCCCTGGGTCGTGATGCATCCGGACCTCCACAATGCCAACATTATCATTGACGAGGAGTACAATATCAAGGGGTAAGTTGTACTCCCATCTCCCTTACAATATGCTTCCACTGGTCCATATATCATTAGAAACTCATCATCTCTGTTCAGCTTGATAGACTGGGACGCAGCCTTCGCCCTCCCCCTCCAAAAATCCGCCGTCTGGCCCAAACTCCTTGAGACTGTCCCCGGCGCAATCCCCCCCCACCTCCCAGAACCACTCCACAACCTCGACTTCTCCGCCGACAAAGCGCATTTCCTCTCCGTCTTCTCGCAAAAGGAGCAGCAGCGCACGGGCAAAACTGATATCGCAAAGCTGATCGAGACGTCGAGCGAGCGCAATTTTTTTGAGATGTCGCATCATTATCAGACGGTGCATCCGGAGTTTGTGGCTAGGTTTTGTGGGAGGAGTCGGGGGGATCTTGAGGCGGCGTTGGGGGAGGTGGAGGGGTTTTTGGGGAATGGGAGTAATGCCGGGTTTGAGGGTGATGAGGGGGTTGTGGAGGTTAGGAGGGAGATTGAGGGGATGTTGAGGGGGGTGGAGTAGGAGGTGCTTTGGGAGAACAGGGGTATGGGGGAGGGAGGAAAGATTACTGACGCCTTGAGGTTGTCTCTGGCGGTTCTAGAGGTCGGTCTTGATGCATGCTTTTCAAATTTTAAGAAAGAGGTTTATAAGAATAGTTACTGTCAATCGATAGAGATCAATAGAGAAGTGTAACATGAGATGTGGAATACCACGGTTTATCCACTTTCTATTCTGCCTAATACCTGTAACTTTCGTCCTCATCCTGCGCTATCTTAATGCCAAAGGTACCTCTAAGACTGGCATCTATGAACTCTTCCTAAGCTGCTTGTGGACGTGGATTTAGACGGCGGTGTTGGTATTTTCTCGATCTTATCCATTGGTGCCCTAACTCATCCGGAACGGTGATGACCTTGGAGGATACACGAAGGGATGGTCGCTGCATCCGACAAGCCGCAGCTATCGCGGCCTGCGTAGTCAGCGGTGGTATCCGGGCGTTTTATGTTTTACCGTTGGTATTCGAGGTCTTGATTCACTACCGCACATTTGCTTTTCCGTTGGGGCTTCTACATATACGATGGCAGAGACCAGGGAGCTCGAACCGAGCAATTCCGGCAGATAGATCGGGTATATCCCCGCCATTCGCGACTAACTCCCTTGATCCACAGTCAATAACAACGTTAATTTTGAGCTTTGTGCATTCTATTAAGAATAGCCACGCCCTCGACATGGCCAGTTTGTGGGAAGAAGTCAAACCCCCGAAGACTCTCAATCTCATATCTACAGTCCCAACGGCCCTCAACCAAAACTCCGACATCTCTAGCTTGGGTGTGGACATTACAGCTCACATAGACAACTCTTCGTGGTCCAAATTGCAGAAGCTGGGTGAGGAAAGCTTCATCGCAGCCTTTCCTTGGTGGATCGATGACAACAACCGTTTCATCGGCGGGAAAGGCAACTTCTTTGAAGAGAGCCGATGCATCTGCGGTCATAAACGAGGCGTTGGAGACATTGTTTGCTTTGGCGTTCTCTTTGGCAAACGCAGTGGATCCACCCGCGATGTCGATACCGATGGACGAGGAGAACAGCGAGGATAGTGTGACGGTGAAGAGTCCCGAGCCACAGTATGCATCTATGAGGTGTTTGATAGGCTTCGGGTTCACTTCCATTTCGGGCGGTAAAATGTGATCGCGGATATAGGCAGTAAATCTTGGAAGGATCGAGTTGTTATTCTGGAAGAAAGCCCCTGCTGGATTCTTGAATACAAAATCATCGATGTATTCGGTCGATGTAGCCCGTTGATCTGTTATACAGGTCTTCTCCTCAATGTATGACGGAGAGCTGTCACGGATGCTACGAGCTCCCGCGTCCTGGGCATTTGCAGTTCTCCAAGCCGTACCATTAGGCGATGCGTCTGCTTGCTCTGGTGAAGCTTCAATATGCCCATCGCTCAGATTTGATGATTCATTCTTTGGGTAATCACTGTCTGGTTTTGGTTTTCTTGTAGTACTTTCTCTCAAGAGAATAGTTGCCCCTCTACTGTACTGTGAGAGCTCTGCAATAACTCTCTTCCTTTCTCTCTTCATCCCTAACCGCACCGCATCAGTGCCAATCGGACAGTCCTCTATGTCTATGGTTCTGCGAATGTTCTTCAAGTTAAAGCCAATGGGTGGGATTTCTTCAAATCCTCTTTTTAGAGAGTTGTCGCGCCTTACCTTCCGACTAAGGCTGCCTGGCGGGCCATCAAAGTGAGGTGTCAACTTGGTGCGATAGCTATATTGCAGTGGAGAAGCAACCGTATCGTCAATGGCAGGTATGAGCTCAGGAGTCAAAGTAGAGAAGTTGAGGTATGCTTTTTCGATGATGGTTTTCTTGTGAGCCAACTGTTGCTCATATGGAAGCATTTGGAATTGGCAACCTGAGCATTTTGCAAAGTATGGACACTTAATGAGCGCATCATCTCTCCGTGGCGATGGTTCAATGAGTTTCACAAAATCCGTCAAAGTGTATTGATCTCTAGCAAAGTAATTGACAACCTTGGCAGTAACAGTGTCTCCCGGCACTGTAAAAGGTACAACGTAGACATGATCAGAGTTAGATGAAAGACCTAGGCCGTCACCAGTAGAAGACAATACTAAGATTTTTACCTCTACCTCCGCGAACCTTTCTGGTGGCGAGTAGGACGAATTGGGGGGTGGCAGGCTGCGTTCTTCAGAACTCTTTTCTTTAGGTGAATGTACCGCAACATTGAAGGACAGCAATTGCCTGATATCCTTCAATAAAACCTCTTCGCTAGAACCCTCGTCGGCAGGCTTAGATGTCTTTTGTCTCTTCGTGGAGTGACTTTGATGAAAAGTCCTTTTTGTCATCTCATTCAATGGCCTGCTTCTCAAAAAGACCGTTGCGATGCCATAAGCAGACCTGGATGTTTTTGAGTAAAGACGCAACTGGCACATAGATCTTGAATGCAACCCAAATATATCCGTAGAGGTGGGTTTGGACTTTGGAATGCCGAATCACCAATACCCAACTTGTAATTTTGCGTCTCGGCTAAGTTGCCGGATTTTGTTTATCTATGAAACGGTGCCGAGGGTGCACCTTTTGGTCCCCTGCGCTCGCTCCGACCGCAAGTGTGTGAGACTCTCAGCAAGACCTGGAAGTATTGGAGAGGAAGAGGTGGTGGAAAGGTGCGACGCAGACCGAGAAGCTATGAGTGCATCTTCGCCATCTCGCTGCCTGTTCGCCTACGCAGCTGCACCAGCCCGGTCATGTCTGCGACGGAAATTCCACTCTTCTCCAATCCGCTCACGCCCTGCCCCAAAATATCCAAGTATCAAAGCCCCTATAAGAAATGTTGCAAGCAACCTTAGCCGCGGGCAGTTTCAACCGTACTCAGAGGCCGAGAGGGCAGCCTTGTCTAAAAAATATACTCCAGCTCAGATGGCGGCAATTGAAGCAGGCGAAGAAGCGGTGCATCCTCAAGATTTAGCCAATCAAGCTACAATACGGGAGGATACTTTCGGTCTACAGTATATCGACGACCTATCTACGATCCATCACCTTGTTGATAAACCTGTGCGCGCTCCAGAGAGTAATTACGACCCAAACCTACGATTCAGAACTGAGGACGAAATCGCCGAAGACTTCGTTCACTGGGCTAGAAATGTGGCGCCCAATGCGAGTGAAGCGGAGTCTGTGGAGTATCTGACAAAGATGCGGTTAACTGTTGGTAAAGAAGAGGCGGAGCGCAACCCTCCAAGCTACCTCGCCCCCGCAATACCCAAAGTTGACAGTCTTGCTCCGCAATTATCACCCGATGCCGAGGGGAAAGAAGACCTTGATCCAGGTCTGATAAGATTGATGCGGCAGACCGGCTTTAGCCGAGACGAAATCAGACGGTTTCGGGTGAAGAATCTAGTCGTCCATCGTGTTGTAAATCAGACAAGATTAGGCAAGATACAAAGCATGTACTACCTGAGTATTGCAGGTAACGGAAGAGGGTTGCTGGGTATTGGGGAGGGAAAAGCTACGGAGCCCGAAGACGCCAAGAAGCAGGCTCAGTATGCGGCCATAAGGAATCTACAGCCCATACAGAGGTACGAAGACCGGACAATATACGGCGACGTAAAGGGAAAAGTTGGAGCAACGGAGCTAGAGTTGATGACAAGACCACCAGGTATACATAGTAATTCTTTACCCTTAAGGGACTTTCATACTGACAAAGCACACAGGCTTCGGTATTCGATGTCAATCCCACATATTTGAGATATGTCGTTGTGTAGGCATTCAAGACTTGGCTGCCCGAGTCACACGTTCTCGGAACGCAATGAATACTATCAAAGCAACCGTCCAGGCTTTGCTAAGCCAACGTCTACCCGAAGACGTGGCGAGGGCACGGGGAAAGAAGCTGGTAGATGTACGAAAGGTGTACTATGGGGGATACACATGACATTGTAATATACCAAGATGCATATAGCGTTACACATTAAGCGTTATCCTTGCGGTCATTGCACCGCAAGTTTCGATTCAATTGCTCCAACTCAGATCCAGCCGGCAAGGCTCATCGTGTCCCTTCCTTCATACAGTCATATTTCCCTTGCCTCCGTCAAGAGTGATACCAGATCACCTCACCAACCTGACCTTACTGCCGTAACTTCACGCACTCCAGAACTCCACTTTATTCGTTTGGCCAGCACTTTCACACTCCCTCCTCCCCACCATAGATTTGCTGCTGCAGCACAATACTATATACACTCGCTTTCAACAACGTGCACACCAGACTTGTCTTCCTTTCCAGCATCCGTAATCCATCCAGAACTTCTGCAGTCGGACGATCGGCGAGGGAGTTTAGCTGCGAAGAAAGCTATAGGTTGGGACATTAGTCAGCTTCACGAGTTCCGGATCCTTTACTGAGGATTTGGAGTGCATGTTCCAATGAAATAGGGGGGGAATATGGTACTTTGTTTAAATTGTCGAGTAGATGGACGTACTCATCCAGGACTTCCTGCTCCAGAGGACTGCAGGACGGGACAGTAATGGAGCTGGGAGGGGTTTCAGCCATGTTGCCGAAATACTGACTCTTTAGGTTCTCCTCATTGTCCGATTATTTACATAGGTGCCCAAGTTAATTGAGGAGGTAACATATGGTGAAATGGACGTGTTCCATTATGTAAGCAGTTCGTCGCGTTTCATTGGCATTATTGTTGATGCATGACCCCCTCGAGACATCGATGAAGGATAAACATACGATGAATTGCTTCATGTGTACCACAGCTTCACTTGAGTGACATAAATAGTGCTTGTTCACATTGTTGTGGTGAACTACCTAGGTCTACAACATGATGACCTTGTCATTTTTCGTGTCAGCAGTTGTGCATCATAAGACCTCCAAGGTGAATAAAATAGCAATGAAGACAACATAGATCTTTTGCTCAGAACTGTCCTAAGTACTATCATCTTTGAGTTCCACCTTTTCCCTCTCTAAAATCAAGGTCCAAATTAAGGAATCATGCAAGCATCCAACTCTGCACTTACTACAACCGGGCCTTCACGGCGGCGCAAACGACTCATCGTTTGCTGTGATGGTACGCATTCCCCGTCTATAATGCTATTTTCAAGAGTAAAAGCATATTGGCATAGTATTAATTGTTTTCCGCAACTAACTTAAGTATTAAAGGAACCTGGCTAGACTCATCCACTACTCTTCAAATGCATAAGCTTCCCATCCCCAGCAACGTAACTCGTATATCTCGCGCAATCAAGAACAAGAGCTCTGATGGCATTTCACAAGTCGTCTTCTACCAAGCTGGAGTTGGCTCCACTGGAACCATTGTAAATCGAATAATAGGGGGAGCTACGGCGGAAGGCCTATCTGAGAACATTCGTGAAGGATATGCCTTCCTTGCCAATAATTATAGCATGGGTGACGAGATATTTTTCTTCGGTTTTTCTCGTGGAGGTAAATCTTAATAAACCAATGAAAAATCCACCAACATTGCTGACACCTACGAAGCCTTTACCGCTAGGAGCATCGCAGGAATGGTTGGGGAGATCGGGCTCTTAACAAAAGCCGGATTGCCGTATCTTGCGGAAGTCTTCATAGATTTCGAAAACCGCTTGAATCCGAGGTACCGGCCAGCTTATAGGAACATTCCTTTCCCAAACAAGCCAAGCGCTAGCGATCCGTTATATGGAGATGAGCTTGAGAGGGTACGAGGCATCTTTCTAGTAGTAGTGGATACATTTACTAATTGTGGTAAAGCGTGGGTTGACTAGGCTCAACGTGGAGATCAAAGCAATAGGCGTGTGGGACACCGTCGGTAAGTGCTTAACCTTGCTGATATGAATATATCCTGATCAAGAGAATACTAGGCTCTCTAGGTATTCCGCGTATCGGATGGCTTGACAAGCTCGGACTGCAAAGTAGATCAATGAAAGAATACATGTTCTTCAATACTAGCCTCAGCAACTGTATCGAGAACGCCTTTCAAGCCCTTGCGTTAGACGAAGAACGAGCTGCATTCTCACCATCTGTGTGGGAGAAAACTCGCGGTAATTCGACTGTCAGTCTTCGTGCGATTCCAAACATCTTCGAGTTTTTCTCTACTGATCAGCGTCGAGCAGAACTTGAGGCAAGTATGGTTTCCGGGCGTCCACTCGAACATTGGAGGTGGCAGCTACGACGACGAAGGACAGGCAAATATCACTTTAGCATGGATGACATCTCAGATGGAACCTTTCCTCGATTTCGACCCAGAGTACATCCTTGACCAATACGAGCAAACGAAAAATCACTATATCAAATCGGGTCAAAAATCGCGACCATGGTCTTTTGGTAAGTTGCTTGCAATGTCCGAGAATCATGATATCTGAGTTCTAGCCTTTAGGTGAGCTATACCGATCAAACACAGGAGTATATGTACTTGACGGTAGCATAACTCGTACACCTGGCGATTATTACAGAGTCGACCCAGAGACTGGCCGGGAGACTTCAAAACCGCTAAGACAAACCAACGAGTACGTACACCCGTCAGCTCGCTCACGTATAGAGCTCGACGGCCCTGGCATACAAGATCACGGGTACTATCATTGTAGGGCTTTGAGAGAATACAAGCTTAAATTCGAAGAGAACGATGTCGATCGCAAGCGACCCTTTGCGATCTGGGCGTCTCGTTCTCGTGGGAGAGGCACGGCCCGAACAAATTTGCCAGAGAGTCCGTTATGGAGAACAGAAAAGCAGCTTTTTGACGCCAGCGCTAGCCCGGAAATCTACGATTACATCACGGGCGGACCGTCTCGCTCAAGGCGGTGATGGGTTTCAAATTGCTTCCTGCCTTCTACGCTTATAAGGCCTCGTTGGATTGGATTCTGGCGGCTTCTCGAAGCTTTAAACCTAAGCTTATCTAAGCGTGGACAAAAAGCTATTCACATAGTATCCTCGATGACCAACTGCAAAGCTGGCCCAAAACGGGGTCCACCAAGCCTACCAATTCTCATCATCGTCAGGCTGAAGCAGTTCAGCTGTATCAAAACTCCAGAAGATCGAACTGCCAACGTTTGAATACTTTGCCACTATGGAGGAGGGTATTTGCTCATTGACCTTCGCTTCACAAGATTTCCATTGTTGTTTAAGATATCTAGCTTTTGACGATTTGACTATTTGAGCAAGCCAGTCTGGATCGGTCGCTTTGCAAGATGGTACAAAACCTCGTCGAGCTCGCAGGTAAAGTATCTCTTGACTGTTCGATCCAGCAAATTTCCGGACCCGAAACCGAAGTGTAAGATTGCAAAACGCACATTGCGGCGACTGAAATTGTTAACTGTAGATGCTGCGGAAGCATCCAAATTTGTCAAATGTGGTCTCCATATTAGCGTATTTTGGATCGTACAGCGTCGGAATCCAAAGGTCATTCGATCGAACGTGCGGGCATATGTCGTATTCAAATTCCCTCAAAGCATTGGCAACCTCAGCTTGCGATATTGGCGATGCTCCGCTACTGGCAAGTATAGACTGCTCAAGCATGATAGTGGACCTCGTTATATAAACTTTGTGGTAAAGGTCGTCACATGGCCTGAAGGCCCACCTACCTAGTCTCGGTTTTGATTGTTCTGGAAGTACGCAAAAAACTGCTGTATGCGGACAAATCCACAATCTCCCTTCGCTACCCGGACACTGCCACTCACTTGCGTTTCTTTGAAGTTGACTTTGTGAGAAAAACTTTACCTCATGTACTGTTCTGCACGTGCTGCAGAGAGCTCTCGATGCAGGGTATTGGAATTAATCCTGGGGGCGATCTCGGTCCAACATACAGAGCAATATCCACTGCTCCACGTTGGAGAGGGCTTCATTCCACAGACCACAATCGAGAAAGTAACTTTTGAAATCTCGGCAAGAGTGACTCAAGGAGATTTTGTTAATGACAGGTAAAGACTGTTCCACTTCGACAAGTAGCTCTGCGGGGAGACTTTGCAAGCCGGTGACGAGTGGAAGCGTTGGCAAGCTAGCAATTTGAGTAATTGCTGGAAGAACGGGGGTTGGCTTTGGTTGGATACTGGTGCGCCTTCTGAGGCCTGGGAGACAACAGACCGTTCGATCCTTGGTTATTCTTCGTGCTGTCGCGTTTCACTCGGTGGGCGAAATGTCTTTTTCTCGTAGCGATCTCCCATGTGGCCTGAGGAACTATTCGCGTTCCGCTTTTTGGATAAATTATCCACAACACGATCTTGCGACTACGCAATCCTGGTACAGTAAGAACCCCCTGTAACGATATTCTACCTAACGATTCTCTTTGTAACGATATCCTTTCTGAGACCAACAAGGAGTATTTTATATATATGCCCACCTTTGATAGAACGATAACCTCCTAGTAACGATATGATTAGGCGGGAATTTAGGCATCGTTATAGCCAGGTCTTACTGTATCTCATCCTCTCAAGCCTTTTCCGATCCGAGAAAGCGCTCTGGCTTCAAGGATTGCTTTCATGGACACAAGGTGCACCTTGCGGCCGCCTGCTCGATCTTTGTCGCACTGTTGGCGCAGCCAATTCCACTTGAGGTCTTAAATACGCAGCAACCGGATGTTCTCTTCGCTTACCGAGTTGCAGCCTGCTTTGCTTCATTCTTGTACGAGTACTCGGATGCGGGCTGCCAGGCTGCCAGGCTGACCTCTCGACATGAGAGGAAGCATAGCCGAGAACCCCTCCGCCCCGGGCCCCTACATCAGATAGCTGTCAGTCGTCTTTCATCCGCATCACACTTACATCCCTCGCTCAGCACAGTGCTTGAAAGTGGTGATATTTGTGTGATTAGTTGTGGGTATTGCAAAAACTTTAGCGCCTGTCGATAGAAAGTTTCAATCATTCTGCGAAAGCGCCTGGTGCCTTTGGGAAAGGCCGAACCGTCTGTCTTTCCCCTTGGATTGCTTCATCCCGCAAGCAATATATTTCTTGCCTTGGACTACGTTCGTTTACAATGACGTCGGGTCCTTTAGTTGCTCAATCCCCGGCTTCAGGCTTCTCGCAGCAGGGACAGGTTGACTGGGTAGAACTGTCAGGCAAGAGTGTGCAATTCTCCGTCGCCGTTCTTTCACGGCTCTCAAGAGCTGGTATAGATGCATATACTCTACACGTTGGTAGGGCTATTTGCCTCAGCTTTGCGCTCGATCCTATCGCCCAAGAACGTATCGCGGATGCCATCTTTAAGCTCAAAAAATATAGCTCGTACGGAGATTTGATCTGGTTTGGTTTTGGTGTCAAGCACGTCGTTACTGATCTCGCCGAAACCGAAGAAGGACTCACGCTTGTTGCGTTGTGTGCTGCACTTACTACGACCTATGACTCTACGTACTCGGCGCGAGTTCTTAGGGAGCTTTACGTTCTTCAAAAAGCGCCCAAGTCCTTTACACCTGCTTTACGTCAGTGGAAAGCAATTGTGGAACTATGTTCCGGAATATTGGCTTCTTCCCATTTCGTTCTCATCCTAAACGGTTTCCGTCGTTTGATCTTATCGCAATCTAATATGCCTGATTTGAAGTGTCGCCAGTTTCCGACACCACCTACAGACCTGGCAAAAGCTATTTTGACCCTAGCAAGTGTCTCCAGGAAGAATCTCGTTAACGCCACTTTCACTGGCGGACTCGATTGTGCCTGGCTGGCAGCTCTGGCGGAGTGGGTCTTGTCACTAGACGTGGAGATTCTCAGTTCTTCTGGTCTCTCCTTTTACCGCTCAAGATTAGGTGTTGGTATTCTACCTCAAGTCACGATCGTCTGTACTGACGAAACTACAACGGGGATGAGACCAGAGCTTGTTGTTAGTAGAGCAGTCGTAGTCCCACGTGGATGTGCTATCGTCCATACTGTGGCTTACTACGAACCTCAATGTGGTAACTTCTTGAACTGGCGAAGCCCTTGGTCAAGCATCCTACACGACACATTCCATGAAATGGCCGACTTGCTACTGACTAATGAAACTGGTCGTCATTTTGCCATTTACCTTCGATGCATGTTTTTGATTCAGAGTTTTAATCCGATTCAGGATTCGAGTCCGAGAGGGAGGCTGTACGATTCCGACGTTTATGGATCACCTCACAGGCATGGGAATCATTATCCTGTAGATCCACTGTTGTGCATTCGTGAGGATACTAGTGGTAAGGGGTTCGTTGCTTTCGCTTGTAAGCGATTACCTGAGATGGCTGCCAGTTCATGGTTGCATTGCCCGGAGGTCACTGAGATGGACGATCTTTACAGGCTGGCAGAGTCATCGTTCGAAGCCCTTCGCGGTGCTTGCTCGTGTTCCATGCCTCCTAATGGGCAAGAAAGAGCTCAAGGAACAGTATTCTGCCTCAAGGGTGTTGCTGAGACTATTCATGTGTTCCTCTTAATTACGCGTGCTTTATCGATAGATGACGACGTATACCCTTCAGTTACTGGTCTTACGAACCTTTACTCATGGCTTGCTAGTTACGATAATAGATGTGAAAACCATACATTCAGCCCCATTCCGACGGAACGGTTGCCCGTCCTCGGCGAAAATTTAGCCTTTCATGTTTTGACGGGCCTTCCAGACTTAGGACAGATGAAAAGTACAGAAGAATATGGAAAGCTAGCAAGCGTTGGAGAAGGCCTTTGCATTTATCGTGCAGCCCTGGAAGATCCGAGGTTAGGTCCCGCTCAGATCTCACAACTCCGGGTCGTACGAGGTTATGTTGCATATAACGGAGCACGCTTCAGCAGCATCACAGGGTTGGTGAAAGCGCATGGTGCCGTTGAATTACCATACGAGCGCTTCGATTACCTACTTTACGGTTCTCCACCTTTATCAATTGAGATGATAATACAAGAAAGCAACGACGAGACTAAGCTGGAGTTGGCGTATCTGATCAGATACATTGACGCCAAAAACAGGAGCTGCAACGTATGGCTAGATCTTGGCTATCTACTCAGTAATTTAGTGCGCATAACAAAAATAATTTCGTGTGCTGGCAATTGTAAGCCGCTATACAAAGTCCCCTTCGTCTGGGACAACAGGATCAACTCCCGGTTTCGAAAAATCAATACTGAAGCTGTCGACATTGATGTCGATATTGCTCAACGGACAATTCAAGATATCAAAGATACGGATAACATCTGGATACTGATAATCGAGGCGCAACCATTAGTTCTTTTTACAAAGGATCCGATGCTATTGTATCTTTTACTCCAAAACTCCAATATTCGAGCGTCTCTACATCCATTCACCAAATGCCTCAGCTGTATAACCGTATTTGGGTATTGGTATGGGATCCTACAATTCCACAACGAGCCGGGATACCAAAAGCTGGCACACACAGCTAAGGTGACTTTGATAACACCAAATAACAGGACATCGACATTCAAGTGGGAATTACGAGGTTCCGAAGCCCAGTAGGTAATCTTGCTCTGTTCCGTCACAAGGATGATAACAGTTATCCGTCTCGACGATCGATCACCCATAACAGCAGTCATTGTACGAACCAGCAGGCACGAAAGCTCCTTTACTACCACCAAGAAATGGCCTCCCACTCAGTGCTTCCTTATGCTCCTTTGGTGATATAACACATCCGAATGGTCAGGAAATTCCCTTCAAAGCAGATGGTAGTCAGGACCAGTCCGCTAAAGGCAATGACTATGGAAAGAAGGTTCTGGACTACTCTTCAGCTAGTCAATATTCGCAACTCCTGTTCCACTTGTGGCCTCATGAAGGTGGTTGCCAGCATTTACTGATGTAAACCTGAAGGAAACCGAAGGTCTCACCTAGAACGCTCTATTCTTACCAAGTCCCAACAATCATTAAGTAACACATTCGATACTATGGGCCATGGCTCGAAAACCAAGTGCTAGTAGCTTCCTTTACGTTGCATACGATGCCGTCATTTCCCGGCAACGCTCGACTACTCTATCAAAAATCATCTACCAGCCAGCTCCCCCAAAAACCTCACCACCTTCTTACTCCCAAGCAAACCATCCTCCACCGGCGTTTCTGCAGCCATCCGGCGATCATCAATTCTTCTTCTTCCTCCAACCCTACATGCCCTAAGAGTACGGAAATCCAGATAGAGAAAGGTACAGGAGGCTAGCTTGCAGGATAGTTTGACCGGAGGGGGTGGGTTTGGAGCGAAAGTCTTAGACAGCTGACAAGTTTTCTGACTCGGTATCTTACAAGTCGCTCGTCGCTGGTCGCTGGTCGCTGGTCGCTTTCACCCCTGCCTTTCTCTCTAATGTCGAACACCTTTACAGCCCATTCAGTCTCTCATCCCCAACAAGAGTCTTTCCAACCCCTCCCTTCAACTACCCACTCCCCACCCTTTCCCCCGCACAAACCCGACCTCTCCACCGGCCCCCCTTCACTCCACCTGAAAACATTAAAACTCCGTCCACTCTCGTTCTCAAATTTCCACACGCTATAGAAAACGACCAACGCACTTGTCAACAAGGACCACGCAAACGACGCTATAAAAATCAACGCACTAAATGATATGACACTCGAAACGCAGATTCGCACACACTCGATCCCTTCCCTCCCCACCATCCATCCGCTCTCTTCCCCCTTCCCCGCCCTACTCATCCACCCTCCCCCACCCTTCTCCACCTCAAGCAAGCACATCAATTCACATTCACATGTCCTATCTCCACACGCCCGACTACACCCCACTCATATCTATTAGAAATAGGGGAGATGGCAATCTCCGCCTTCATAGGGCTGATAGGGCTAGGGCCCGCTAGTAGAGTTTTCACCTGCTCGCTCCTAGATAGACTCCTAATCAGCTTCAACCCCATATACCAAAATGCCCCCATATGACCTCGTCCTCCAACAATATCCTTGGCACACGGCGGCTTCTACTACCCAAGTCAACCACAGTGCTGTTGTTTGAAACTAGGAAAGAGCACGCCAATGGGTAAGTGAGTGAGTGAGTGAGCGTAAGAGATGATGCAAGTGAGTTTGGCGAGTGGGCGGTTTGGTGACCGTGGGATGGTGAGCGATGAATATGTAATAGAGGCTTGGCCGAGGTCTATGACTCTATGGACGATTTACACATGTGTTCAATATGAACCATCGCGATAATTAATGTATACAGCTTAACAAGAACAGAATGCTGTGAACGCTTTTAGTGTAACGTGACAATACGATAGATTGCTTTGAAATGTTTGTTTTTGATTCTTCATTTATCCTTCATGATGAACAGCGCGACGATATACCTTGAAGACTCGTAAGCTGTCCTACGTACCTCCTCTTATCTTCGATCGATATAATATCGCGTTACCCTCTCCCTCGGAATCTCCTCGCTTCTTGGCCTTCTCATCCTACCACCTTGCGCAGTAGCTCTCAGTGTCGTCGGGTCCCCTTGCGGCCGTCGCGGCGATGCGCTGGTGGTGTACTCTAGGCCGTAGGAAGTAATGGCGGGTAGACCGGGCGCTTCGTGGATGCGGACGGTGGGTTTGCGGGTGGGTGGGGTTTTTGGGCGCGGAGGGGGGTTAGCGGTGGTAGGGCGGGGGGAGGGGGGGTTTGGCCGTGGAGAGGATGGTTCCTTGCTTGAGCTGGGCTGTAGGGAGGGAGATTTATTTGTAGGCGGGTTTGGGGGCGCTTTGGACCATCGCGCTAGGAGAATGTCGATGTCGTGTTCGGCTTCCTTTTGGCTGGGGATTCTGGGTCCAGCATCCTGGTCCTCGAATTTTATTTTTTCTTTCGACGGCTGGCCTCTAGCGAAGTATTCGATCAAATCTTCATCTGCATGACCTGCGTCCAGTTTTCTGTTTTCCTTGCGCTCCTTTAGGCGGGGGTCGAGGAGATCGGCGGAGAAACGGGGGGAGCGGCGCATGTTGACGAGGAGGCAGCGGTTGCCGGCTGTGAGGTCTTGGTTGGCGCTTATACGGGTTCTGGATAGTTCATTAGTTCAGCTTTTGGTGCAGTGGCTGTGAGATGCGCACCGGCTGGAAATTTCAGGCGGCGCAGCCTTCAACGTTAACGTAGCCATATATCTCGCCGGCTCCCTTCCTCCAGAGCTCCCACTGAGCTGCACTGGCACTTCAATCAACTGCCCTTCCAGACTTCCAGCAGTGAGCTCTGCACCGCTAGTGCCCGGCGTCTTCGAAGCCCCACTTCCCAACATCTCAATCTGACTAACAAACAGAAACATGAACTGCAACTTCCGCAACCTGTCCTGCTTCTCCCCGACCCCCCGCTTTCCCTTCACCGCCCACCCCACCCTCTTTAGCCACTCTCCCCGCTCTACCCCCCTCTCCCTCCCGACAATGCCCTCGATATCGTCAAAAACGCCTTTGCACTGGTCGCACAGATTCTTGGCGCTCGCAAGGAACTTCTCGGAATAACCAGTAGGGTTCACTTCGAGGTTGTGGGCGAGGTCCGTGAGAAGCGTTGAGGTGATTTGGACGTCGGAGGCGACTTCGGCCATGGCGGCCGAGGCCGATCGGATGTCTTTGCCAAGGTCGAGGAGGAGGGTGGTGAGGTTTGTACCGGTTTGGGCCAGGGTGAGAGCGCCGACGGTTATGGAGAATGGGTCCATGGTGTAGCAGTTATAGGTCGATTACTTTGTTTGATGCCATGTACTGCGAACGATTTTAGAAAGATGATATTCAGAAAACAACGTGCCTGCTTGGAAGGTTATGAACGCAGTGCGATTTTACAGCGTCTTTAAGCCGCATTCAATTCGGTGATGAACTCAAAAACCAAAGATATCTCAAGCAGGGGCCTTGTAAAAGCTTATAACCATAGATCATGCACAGAAGGACCACGAGGACTGTTCAGACGCATGGGTCGAGACGACCTTGACAGAAAAGCAGAATGTAACAGGAAATCCTGGGGAAAATTCACTACACAACGGAGAACAAATGACTCAAGTTTTAATTGTGACCTTGAAATATGTGCTTGAGTTTTTCTATTACAACGTTGCATGGAGGTACAGTAGAAGTTGCATGAAATTAGGCATCGACGAGGCTGCAGGCACCTAGAATTCAGCCCCCAATTGGGAACGAGGTGAACGCCCCCCTATCGTCGCGCGAACGACGTGGATTGTCTCGTTGACTGTGTAGCTACTCGTCGCAGCAAGATGTTCACTTATACACATATTTTAATGAAGTGGCTTGCCATGGAATGATGTGTATTATATCCTCATGCATGTGCGAGTGCTGAGATACCCTGATCTGCTCTTTTCTCGAGCTGCCTTACTTTGGCCCCCACCCCACATCACCACCACATATAAGTAACCTATAGGCTACTTCTTTCTCCTCTTGCGCCGTTGTTCTTCTACCAAGTGAGTTGTGTGGAATAGTGGTTCCTTTTTTCTTCTACGGGAATTTCAGCATGCTTGTTCATAAATTTCTTCTCGACTCGAGCCCAGAGACGGCTTCTCAAGACACATCCCCTCTCTACAGTCGACTTCCATATGAACTACGGTCTATCATCTTCGAATACGCTCTCATAACATGCGATGAAAGCACTGAACCTGGAAACAAAAGCCATATTTCAATTAACCTCCTGCTCACTTGTCGACTGGTCTACCTCGAGACATGTCTTCTCCCGGTAAAGCTCAATAAGCTGGTTAATTGGTGTTACCATCAGTCCCAAGATGACGCCTTTGGGTTGCTAAGCCGTTTGTTCAAAATGTGCCCTGAACAACGAGCAGCCGTGCAATCCATGCATCTCTTTACGCAACAATCGTGGCTCGAGACCGGATGGTTGGACCTGGTCAAGTGGCCTACTGTTAACCCTCAAACCATTCGCTTGACTCTACGGTACAGCGACTGGCGGTCCTGGGAGGACTATATCTATTTGTGCCTTGACCCCAAGCAGGCGGGGAGGCCTGTAAAATCCGCCGTAAAAAAGTCAGCCGAGAACCCCTTCGAAGACGGCTCGTGGGGTCAAGCTTTCACCCATCTACATGGTTTACGAACGTTCTACCTCGAACTCGAAACCTTATTCGCCAAGAAGGAAGAGCTGGATAGAATCGTAGCGCGTGCGCCGACTTGGCAATTCGTTCTCGGCGACGGCAACGTCTTGCTCCTCGATGACAAGGGAACCTTGAGAAAAGAATGGGTTGCTCCACCGCGACGCGATATGCAGCAGACCAGTACACCACATCCAGGTAAGCAAAGAATCCAACCTCACTATCTCCTAAGCATACTATCCTCCACATCTTCGCCCAGTCCTAACTTACTGCGCCTTTTCTAAAGCCCATCAAACCCCCGGTCACTCAATGTACAACACTGGATGGTACTTTGGTGAAGGGTACGGGGATAGAGGTTACAGACCTGGAGCATCAGCTTCTCCCTTTGGATCACCATGGCCTGGAGCGTCAGTTCCGCCCATTCCATACGGAATGTCGACTGAAGGTATGCTCCACCTCCACCGAAACCTCCACCGGAGCCCTTACCACGGATGGAGCCGCCCACCTAGCGTTGATGGAGTCCCGTGGCCAGGCCGTCACGACAGATGGGGTTATCCCAATGGTTCGCAAGACCCGCCGGCGTTTTCATCTGGCATGTCCTGGGGAGGCCCGCCAATGGCTTATGGAGCGCCGCCGATGGGTTTCGGACTGCCCCCAATGGGCTCCCGAATGGGCTTCCAATACCCCCGAACGGGCTTCCAAGCCCCCCGAATGGGCTACCAAGGCCCTCCAACGGCCGACAGAGCTCCACTCGGACCCCGCTACCTCCTCCCCTCAAATGTAAGCGTTGTCCCAAACGTGAAATTGAGATACTACAGCGTCACCTTGAAATGGAACGCTCGCCCCCAAAGCGACGGCCATAGAAATGGGAGTTGAAAGTGAGGGTTATGAGTGTGATAGACAAGGAAGGGGGAAGTGCTTTTCAGGGTCTGTGGATGGATGGAGTCGTTGATCGGGGTTTCGTTGTACGAGCATTGGATATGTATAGCGATTCAGCATCCCTCACTCCTCACGCGCGGCCCCACCTGCTCGCTGCCTCTTATTTCCCGCCTTTCAAATCAGCCCATAACGCCAAAAACTCATATGACCCTTTATTGCACCAACCACCAAAACCCCCAGCCAAACAACATAATGCCACCCTCACCATTCACACTCTAAACCGCGCGAATAATAGGTCTCATCATTGGACCGAAAACTCCCTTCAACGAAGATTCTCACTGATTGGTTCGAGTGATCCTTTAGCGTTGGGAGGGTTTTGTTCATGGACGGTGCGGATGGAAAAATAAAAGGGGCGTTTGCGTTTTACAATGACTCGCTGCTGGAATACCTTGCTCTCGATGCTCGGATGTTATACACGGTTTTGAAATCCGAATTATCGTCTCCTGATCTATCTCGCTCTTGATGTCTTTTTTGCCACCCTTGATCGTCAGCGGTGAGCCTTCGGACCAGGTTGAAATGAACTTTTTATTTGCTTTCATGAAATCGATATCAAAAACTTCACCTTTGCTTTTTATGACAAGAACATCGACGGGGTTAGCTTCCGCTGAGTGGAAAGATGTACGGAACGGGGACACGATGGTTTCATGTTAGGAGATAACTGACGAAAATTAGAGGAGAGATCACGTAGGATTATATTCATGGTCCATGCTTCATGAACGAGAACGCACCAATGGATGAAGACCCCCCATTCCTGTGGATTGATCCATCGATGGGGCTTTCGTCGCTGGCATAGTCCATCTCCGTGGAGGAACGATATCCACGGCCCCCTTTTCACGCTCACACGATCCGCACCGTCTTCCTACCCCACTTCTCTGTCGCACTCGCCACCTTACTGGACGACATCGCTGCAATGCCTATCCGTCTATACTCATCCAAGTTTCTCCCCGTCCGTTCTAAGATAAGGGTATCCACATGCCCTTCCTCCCTCGCTGGTATCTGGTCACTAGAGATGTGCAAGAATCCAATATTTTCTCGGTTACATTCGTGCTCGAGCACTGTGGCGGGACTGGCAACGTCGAATTTGCAGAACATTTCGCCATTATTTCCGGGCGGAAGATCTTCGAGCGTGAGAGTGGTGTCCTCGGGCTTGCTTACCTGCCATGCTTGAGCGTCTCGCCAGGGACCGCGTAGGGTGAGCAAGCCATCGCTTACTTGACTGAAGTTGGAGGATTTATGTTTTGCTACGGCGGTGGTTGTGGTCATCGTTGTTGGTGGGGCAAGCCATTTCGGATGTGGGGAAGACGTTTCTTCTGAAGGGGTGTCGCGATCTCGGACTTGATGATCCTTTTCCCTAGTCGGTGTTCGCTCTTTGCTCCACGAATGCGTCTCAACATTCAGTACTTCAGCATGACAGGTGCGGGCCAAGCCTCCGATCCTAAGAAAGATGAATTTCATAGGAGCTTCAATGGATGCCCAGCTCCAGGAAGGAGCTCGGTAAGTAGCTGGGTACTTTGCCGTCAATCGATCTCTTGTCTCCCAGAAAAGTCCACGCAGTAAGTCGTTAGTAAACAATCCCGCTTGATAGGTGTCGTCCAGTTGTACTTGAAACCAAGACGCTAAGCCGGAGAATGCTGGTAGTCTGTCTTCTGGCTTCGTTAGTTTGCGTGATGTGTAATTCTCAATGATAGCGTAATAGCGCATGTACATTGTCTCACGAGCCTCACCGGCTTTGTCCGGAGCCGTGAGAGTTTGAAGAAGGAATAGATAGCTTTTGTAAATGAACTGGTCGTCACGGCCCAAGCGCATTGAACGAGTGGTATTGACCGGGGTCAGGTTGCTCTCTGCTGTGCACAGTACCCGACACTCCCACAGCATCTCTTGCTCGCAATAGTGAAGCGTTCGGCGCGCCAGCAAATTTTCTTGCAGTACCCATGCTCTTTCATTCAACCTGCTACCCCAGATCAAGCCCGTGTCCCAGTTGCTAACAACTGGCCTTATGAAAAAGTTACCACTAACTCCCCATCTAGAGCTTTGAAAAGGTACATTAATGGAGACAAATTCCGGGTGTCTGGGTTTGAGTATCCGTTGAGAGCAGTTGTCAGAAGCGTCTGCGGCGATGCTGAGCATAGCGTTTCTGTAGATGTTGCCCATCTTTGAGAGCTCACGCTCTTTGTCTTCTGGGCTGTCTTGGATGATGCATAAGGAGTCAATCCAAAGGTGCCGTAAATTGAGCTTCTTCGTGATGGTAACAGCATCCTGGAACAGGAGTGGCAAGGTGTCCATGGGTATTGCTCGTTTCATCTCTTCATAGTTCGAGACGGTGGTCATGAGAGGAAAATGCCCGCTCCAGCAATGACTCAATGTCACCCAGGGAAACGGCGCCTCATCCGAAGAATGTAATGTTAGGAACGGCTCACAGGGGCCATCCGCCGGACCTAAATCGATCGTACGGATGGGAAATTGATCATCTTCATTTCTCTTATAGTGCGCAGGAGTTGCCACTGAGGCAAAATCGGCACGGCATAGCGAATGATTCCTCAAACATTCCTCCAAGAACCCCTTTGCAACTGAGAAGCATTTCTCAGAGGCAGGGTTGGTGAATCTTGGCCGGCCACTGATCAAGTTAACACCTGGTTGACCAGCTTCAGTGTCTGCTCGCCTGTTTTAGCACTTAATTACGAATAGGAGGATCAAACAGACCTCTCTCGATATAGATCCCTAATACTGCAACGGGGGAAACGATCTCTTCCGTAAGCCAATACACACAAAAATCCGAACAGCCTCCCTTTCGAGCATCAGAGTAGTCATATTCTGGCCCCTTAAGTTTCGTACCATGAGCGGTTGGGCCCCCAATACTGCAGTATAGTTGCTCACCAAAGAGACTCTCGCGGCCACTAAAAGTTTCTGAATCTCTCTCAAAGGTATCCAGAATAAGCTGACAGAGCTCGCATCCTTGCTTGGCAGACTGCATTAGCTCATGAAAGTTGGAGTAGTGTTTACAGCCAAAAGGTTCTGTTTGAGAACGTGGGGACTTGAAAGTCACTCCCACATCCAACTCATCCATATCTAGGGCAAGACAAGTAGAACAGAGCATTTTCGTAACGGTGCATAGCAAAAGAACAATCTAGGCACTTAAGGACCCGAATCAAACACATTAGTTGAGATGGCCTGGAAAAGGTGGGAAACCGCAAGCATGCGCAGACGCGCTCATGGCGGATTGAAAATGAAAAAGCACAGACACGCGCTGAGTCCTTACTAAAATATTTGGAAGGTTGAATAGTCATCACCCTCTTTACTGGATAAATGCTCAAAAGGATGAGCGAAAAGCATTCGTCACAGGCCGGGCCAGTCGCGACCGCCAAAAGCGGTAAGCCCAATTGGCATGGTTCTCTTCTCTCCAAGTCAGGGATCTCCAACTACAGAAAGCAGTTTCATATGCTTTTATTTAAGGAGGTTTATGGCGTGAGCACACCAGAGCAAGCAGTATTCTTTCATATATGGAAGCCACGCTGCCCCCATTCTCGTACCTAGAAACCGTGCAGCTAAATCCAGCCATGCTAATATGCCACCCACCACTCCAAACACGCCTTGCCACTTTACAATCATGAGGTTTAATACCCGGTTTCCAGCCTCCCACCGACTCCACCCACATCATCTCTCCTCATGGTCTTGCACGCCCCCTCCATCCTCCCCGTCATGATGCAGTGTAACACTGTTGAACTCCTCGAAAGGATCCGCCAGCTCCCCGGCAGGCGTCGCCAGTCCACTGTCCAACGGTACGCCTGTCGCTGCACCGAGGCCCTTTGGCGTACCCAGCAACCCACTTCCATTGCCCATATCCAAGCTACCCATGCTTTCCTTCACGTTACGGAAATTTACCGTGTCGATGGCGCGCCCTTGATGGGGTATCATAGGTGGCTTCATGTGCCGTAGAAGGGCCCATTGCGTAGATCGGAAGAACGGGTGGGTTTTGACGTCGGAGGCGCCTGCGCGGGAGCCAATGCGGCGAAGCTCGTCTTTGATGAGGAGTTTTCGGATAAGGGATTTGCAGAGACTTCAAAGGCACATTGAATTAGATTTTGGAAAAGGCACGAAGCTATGGAGAGTGAGTAAACGTACTTCGATATCTGTGGGGCACCAGAATGTTCGGGGAAGGGTACGTCGTCGCGGAGAATGTTGGCGAACGTAGTGTTTCGGTTCTTGCCCTTGAAAGGTGTGGTTCCGAAGAGCATTTCGTAAACTAGGATTCCCAAAGTCCACCAGTCCACTGCACTGGTATGGCCGCAACCTTTGATGACTTCTGGGGCAATGTACTCCTCTGTGCCAACGAAGGAGTTTGTACGGAAATTGGCAATGCAGGATTTGGTATCAATAGTGGGTAAGGAGGTAGGGGTCGCACCGTTGCGGCCCACTATCATTGTCGGTGCTCCACCAGGATCTGATTGCTTGGAAAGATCAAAATCTGATAACATTATGTGGCCGGACTGATGTAGGAGGATATCTACTATTGTCAGCATGAAAGCTCCAGTCGATAGTAGCCCTCGACTTGCTTTCTGGCTTTAGATCTCGGTAGATGAAACCCATTAAGTGCAAATACTCCAGCGCTGCCGTCACCTCTGCAGCGTAAAACCTTGCATCATCTTCGGGAATACATTTCCCGGGACGTGTTTGAAGTGCTGAATATGTCAGTGGGGAATAGAAGATTCTGACCATCTGCCTAACCTCTGAAAAATTCTCCGCCACTGCAATATTCCATACATAGGTAGAGATGATCCTCTGACTGGAAAGAATGATATAGGGTCACTATAAATGGATGGTTGCTAGTAGCTAGGATCTCTTGCTCTGCGAGAGCTCGCTTTATTTTATTTCTCTTGATCATCTCCTTCTTGCTGAGAACTGCAGGCACGTCAGCATCTAAGTAATCAAGACATGTGGCATACCAATTACCTTTCATAGCATACAATCTACTAGACTTTTTCTCGCGTACCAGGTATACTTTCCCTACATCCCCTTTCCCAATCAATTTGATTTTGTCAAAGCTACCCGGCCCAACCTCAACGTTCCTAACCTTGATTGAATTTGAGCTATATGTCCTCCTGAAAGCTATCGAGTTGCGTATTTTCCCAGGCAAAGGGATCCCGTTGGGTTTAGGTATTGGTAACATATGTCCTTGAATACCGTCCGCTTCAACCATGCTTAGTGTCGAGTCATCAGGATGCTGTGCCAGTGGTTGCTTGCCCATCTCTGCTGTTCCTGGTCTTTTTTCAGACGTAGGACCCTGGAAAAGGCCTTGAGCATTTGGAGCAGAGGCCACGCGTCTCAATTTACGTGCCAACTCTTCTTTGCCCGCCGTCGTAGCTTGATCATTCGCGCCACTAACGGCTTGGGCCTTTGTAAGTGGTGTATCCGGAGGTGAAGGCGGTACACTGCCATCATTATGATGTCTTAGTGCAGGAGGTCCCTGGTGTGCAAAGTATGGATTTGCAAATGCTGTGGGTGACATGCCTTCCTCCAGAGGATTCCCTTCACTTGCTACCGTAGTAGATCGGTTTCGAGTAATGCCGCCAAGGAAACGGGACTGCCTGAAAGAAGACTTGTTATCGGACTTCGGCGTAGAAACGCTATCGGTATGTACACTCGGACTGCTTCCTAGACTATTAATCCTGAAGAAATTCTTGAGCCTCTGTGGAAAGTGGTTGGAGCCACTGAACTGCTTGGAGGCCGAGGACAAGCCAGAGAAGTTTCGCTTTTCAGAGGGCAAGGTTGATGAGTTCGATGATCCAAATAGTTGCGTCATGTTGTTACGATCCTTCTCTTGAAGCTCTAAGCTGCTAAAGCGAGAAGAGAGGTCGAAAGTACTAGGAGCTTACGATATCCGAGCTCTAGCGTTAAAAGGTTCGTGGAAAGAAAGGCGTAGGAATGCTGATCAAAGCATTGGGGCCGTCATGTCGTCTAAGGAGTACCTTAGATGGCTTTGAAGCTCAGTGAGCTACCTTAGCTAAGGAAAGGTTTCAGGCGGTTTTGCGGCACGCAAGGTGTCGACGTTGCCGTCCTGGATGGTTGGGTTTGGTGATTATGAATTCATCAATCACTAATGAAAAGCGAGCTCTCAGTTGTAAGGTACTCGAGTGCCAAGACTTTCACGAAGAAAGGGTCTCGAGAGGGGTGGGGCTTACCGTAGGTCGGCTCCAGGCCCGGCGTCAGTCAGTGGCAAGTGGCAACGGCCTTGTCTTTCGCGGTAACCATCTTAGGCAAGTGGCAACTGGCAACTGGAGATTATGATAGATTGTACGGAGGGACGGAGTTAGTCTCTACAATGATCTTTTTTACTTTAGACATCTCAATTAACAAAGGCTAGAGGACCATCATAGTGCTAAGTTGCTCGTTACTACTCCAATTCGAAGTCCGTATGAGTATCGTGAGTAGGCCTTCCAATCAAGACCTGACGAAATAAGCCTACGAATCTGCCATGCCCGCTTCAAAATACACCACAGGGATTCGGTGTTGCATTGCACTCGATTGGACGCGTGCTTGAGATCTTCACGATGGAGGTATTGATTTGGAGAGATGTTGTATACATATCATGTACTTCCCGGCCCGCCCAAAAGTGCAAACCGTCTAACGATACTGGGACCGATCTCATCATACTCGGCTTTCGTGTGGCAGTAGCTCCTGAACTCAGGGGTTTGACCTAGTAGACTGCCTCCAAACCACGGGCCGTGTCTTTGCCGTTTATGTGTTACTACCTGCACTTCCAAGCCTCCACTCTTGGCGCCCCCGCTTCGAGCTTCTGATGCGCGGATTCGGGCATCTACTAGATGCCTGATGTCTCGTTGTAAACGTCGGCCAAAGTCCTTGTAAAGCGTTGAGCCGCCAGAGAGTACAATGTTCTTGTAGAGTCCCCTTCGGACATCGATGGGTGATGACTGAATGACACCATCAACGACCGTCGGCAGCGGCGTTAGAAAGTCCGAGGAGTAGATTTCGGGGTTGAAGAAGATTTCAGGAGCTAAAAAACGTTCATATCCAACATCGACGATTACGGATCTCCCATTTGGTGAAGTGACTGTGTGCTTCATAAACCGATCGGGTTCCCTATCGAATCTGGAAAACTCTTTAACCATATCTGGGCACACATAGCAGTACTCTTCTTTGACCCGCTCGGCCGTTTTTAAACTGCTGTCTGGCTCCCCTCGATCTCGTAATAGCGATTGGACAAAGTATGTAATGTCTCGACCTGCAATAGGAATGCTTTTGATAGAGCTGCCGATAACGTAGCCTTCAGCGACTGGTATGACGTGGGTCACACCATCCCCAGAGTCTATGACTGTACCAGTTAGAGAGCGATCTGATACTTTTGAAGATGTCCACGAGGCTGCTAGCGCAAGAACAGCTTGTACGGCGATGTAGAGTCCAGCGCAGTTGAAGGATTCGAACATTATTTCGGCGGTATTTTCGCGGTTTTCTGGAGGGTTTAATGGCTGTGCGTGAGGTTAGTCAGGTATCTTCCGTAGTATATTTTCAGTACACACGGGTTCAGTGAGAAGAAAATAGTGATCCTCGGGTTCGACTCTGAGGTACTTGAAAATAGAATTTGACCAAAATCGCTCCATATGATCCTGAATTGGTCAGTACTACTCGATCGAGGCCAGATGCCTAGTTTTTAGAAGCTCACCCAGTTCTCAACCTGTCCATGCCGCACAGGGTAATGTATACCGTATCCTATTCCACCATCAGTTCTAATAGCCTCTTCGACTCCAGAATGACCTTCTACCCGGTCCGCTTGCAGCAGCCAGCGCCTCGTCCCCAATGAAGAAGTCTAGATCCTCGGTCCCTCTTTTTGCGGATAAAGAACCTCCAGATCCTGCACCTCCTGTAAGATATGAGGGTTTATTTGCAATAGCTGGCCTCCCAGATCCAGATCCACCACTACCTCCAACCCCTCCCTTCGTTGCTATTGCTGTGGGGAAGACGAACGAAGGGGAGTCGTTGCCCGCAAAACCTGTTCATCGTCAAATGGGAAGTTTGATAGTCGCAAACATGGTGGCATTATTGTACCTAGCTTTGAGAACCCTGTACCGCTATTCGAAATTAGCTGAGGACGAGTCTACATCGGCCCGGAGCCGGTGGAGGTAGACGGTCAAACATACTTGTCCATGACAACGGCAGGGGTTTGGTTGGCCATGACCGCAAACCAGTGAGCAGTACAGAAGCGTAAGCCACAGAGTATCCCACGATTTCTGGTCCGGAAAATAAGGATCAAGCCATGGCCGTTACAGTTCCAACAATTCCCAAATTGTGGGATGTCTTCGGTGATTCGGCTATATTAATACACGCGCGTCTATTTTGAGCGTCACGTCACGCGGATTGTTTCTCCCTCGAGCCTCCACAGCGCCAAAGACTTCAATAATATTCACCAAGTGATAAGCTCAATCCTTGTTCTATTCTCTCAATCAACAGCTCGTGTCTGTTCCTCCATCATGAGCGTTAGAACTTCCCTGTACCTTGAATGCCTCGATGCAGCTGTAATAACTGATCCGTACAGTTCGTTCCCCTAAATCCGCGGCCCATGCTGCAATCGCTCGTCAATGAGGAAGTTATCATACGCTTGAAATGGGGCCAGACGGAGTACAAAGGACGGCTAATAAGCGTCGACTCATACATGAACATTCAGCTTTCAAATACGGAGGAATTCATTGATGGCAAGAGCACGGGAAGTCTGGGGCAGGTACTAATACGGTCAGTATTGTGTAATTTCTGAAATACATAAATGTACTGGGGCATTAGGAATTATGCTGATAAGATTGGGTTGGGTATAGATGTAATAATGTACTATGGATATCGGGTGCGAAGGGCGCGAAGCAGGAGGATAGTAAGATGGACGGGTGATAAGTTGGCAACAGGCATGGGAACAGCGGTAGCCAAAACCACGCGCCGCGAACTGTCCATGACGTTAGAGCTGCCTACTCAGTCCAAGAATTGCCTTGAGAAGGTTGACATCGTGGGTCATCAAATCAAAAGTCATAGCGGATTCACTTTCTGGACGTATATCTCAGATACGCACTTGAAGAACTTCGGGATACCAAACCTGAAATGAAGGGCAAGCAACCGCTTGCTCATTCAACTTCTTCTATCCTTGGTCGAGATGCTTTTGATACTTCAGGATTCACTGATAAACCTGCGAGTTTTTCTCCATGGAGGTTGGTCCTTGGGGTCAAATCCACTGTGGATCGAGGCACGCCAAATATTGTCTTTGACTGCCACGTGTCGAGGCCCTCGATCACTAGTCCAACGTGCTTACGGACCAGATCGTCGGAATCTGTTGCCCCTATGTATTGTAACACTGAGATCACTTCCACAATATTCTCACCCGCAAATCCAAAGCCCAGTATGCGGCCTCCTTCGTCTGCTGCATCCAGTGCTTTCACTAAGCTCATGATGACCAGAAGCGCCGCCCTTCTCAGAATCGCCTTCTCGGTGGTAATTTCAAGTTTCAGTATGGCAAGTACTAGGTCTACTGCCGTAGAAACGGTTGAAGAGCCTATTCCCGCAACGTTCGTCTCTATAGCCACTCCAAGTATTGAAAGTGCAGATGTTCTAATCCTCACGTCTTCTTCCCCTTGACTTCCTTCCCAGCCTTCCACAACTTTTTCTAGTCTTTGACTTATCTCATCTTCAAACTCATCTCCAATTTTCGGTACTTCACCCCCCCATGCCTCTTCAGCCTCTTTTCTAGCTTGTTCTTCTCGTTGTGATTTAGTGGCTCTAGCCTCCATTTGTTTGACCCTCCGACCTCTTCTGCCCGCCACAGTGACCATTGCTTCACTGACCAGCTTAGCTGATTGGCCGACTGAGTTCTCACCCAAACTTTCAACAGTCTTTAGTAACGTCTCTCCGACCCTGAGCCTTAGATCTAAATTGCTATGTTCTGAGGTGTCTACGTAATTCTCGACTAGCATTTTAATTACCGTCCTTGGATGTTTGGATGCCAGCAAGCTTAGGGCCTGGATAGCTGACAAGTGGATGAATTCGTCTTCGTCTTGAAGGAGAGAAATTAATAAGATAGTGGTCGACGAGATATCAAGAACAGGTGACGATTTCTTCAAAAGATCTGTAAGCAATGAAAGGCCCTGGGCCCGGACGGGTGGTAAATAGTCGACCAAGTAAGTAAGCGCAAGACTGTGGGAATTTCGATCAGATTCGTAGTGGTCTAATGGTGTTGGTGCCTTATCGTGAATCGCTGAAGGACTTAGTTTCTGGAGATCCAACAGAGCCACAATATTTGAAGCGGCAAGGATTAGAGAGGTGGGAAGGATCCGGGATGTTGCCAAGTAGCTTAGATTGATCCGGAAATCAATGAGATCAACGGTATTAGCGGTACGAGAAATATCTGATGAGGAGAGGATTGCAGATATTAAATTGAGCGCAATAGATATAAACTCTATCGGATCCTCTTCAGTAGTAAGAGAGCGGTCGTCTTCTCCAGGACTACGCCTCGTCCCAGGTTCAAAGATATTGCTCAGCCCAGCAATTGAAGGTTTCGAGGCTTCCGAAGATTTGAGCTGAGTCCCTCCATGCCCGGCAACGAATGCAGCGAGCAGTTGATTTACAAATTTTATAATCTTATTCGGATTTGCTGCTAGCGTGTCTTTGTATTCTTCAAGTATCTTTTGCGTTATCTTGGCATAAACTACTAGCGTTAAAGGATCTCCGATATCATGTTCACCACATTCGAGGTTGCTCCCCTTCGGACTTCTCTGGTTACCAAGCAGCCAGTGCTTGCTGGCGTGCAGAAAAACAGCGTTGATGCTGTCGTTATCCAGCGCTCGTGCTCTCAGCAATCGCATTAATTCATCGATACGGTTATCAATACTCCGTACCATTGCAACAAGGTTGGTTCTTTTGTCGAAAGGCTCTAAGCGCTCTCGTAACTCGATACCTCCCATGGGCCCAGGTCCGTACGTCCACAAATCTCCTCCGCTCCATCGTAAGTGGTCGATCAAGCCTATGAATTGATCTACACCGGCAGCGGTCTTGAAGTAGACGCAGAATAACTCGTATATCTGCTCAGCCCAGCTTAATCTACTGGTTTCCTTTGAGAAACACCAAAGACCCCACATTGCGAGTAATGGAGGAGTGATAATTCTTTTAGTCAGGCCTGGATTTGGATGCAGTAGCACCAGGGAAGATAATCGGTCCAGCGCCCGTTTGAGAAAAGTTTCAGACACAATCGTCTTGTTGTGGCCACCGTTACCAATGCTTTCCAACTCCTTTGATAGCTCAATATCGGCTAATTTTGGGTTGATAGCTTCGAGGATCGGCTGAGCGAAGACCTCCCATCCAATTGTACCAGGCGAACCATGCTTTCGTCGTCCAAGGATACCATTACCAACAACGTAAGCTGCTGCTCGTTTCATCTCAATGTCTTTACTGTCGAGTAGATGTAAAAGTTGAGGCCCCAGAGACGAAAAATAGGCATCTGCAGTCAAAGAGCTTGGGACTGCTACCAACAGCTTCGAGACCTGGTTCAAGATTTCTACTGATAACGTCACGCTAGAAATATCATCTTTAGGGCCGGCTCTCTGCTCTTCTGGGTCATGCTGTATCTGGAGTGCTGTACTAGCTATGAAGTTGATGGTCTGCTGCACGCCATTGTGACGTAATGGCAGAAGAGACAGAAAGATGGATAGATGTACCCGAAACCATAGAGGAGTAGCTGGCGTGATTAGGGAAGTCAAGATTGGAAAAAGAGTGGAAGCTGGCACCCTGTTTAAGTCGATTAGCGCTTGGGAATGGGCCTATACGTGAATTCAAACCGTCGGCATTGCTAACGACGGCCTCAAATGGAAGGTGATACATACGCATCGAGCAAACTCTTCAATCTTGCAGCATGACTAGAGCTGGAGTCTTCGTGCGCATATGATGGATTGTAAGCCAGTTCACCTAGGCCAGCAACGAGGTCTACCAATGTCCTTTCTCGGAGCGCTGATCTTAAGCCTACCACCTTACTTTCTGCAATTTGATTCAAATTCTCGGTAATCTTGATGAGCAGCTCCTTATCCTTCGCTCCTTGGCTCTCCTCTGCAGACGATGTCCTAGTCACAATGCCACCCTGTAAGACTGATCTGACTCGTCGTTCGATGGGAATACCAACACCTAGCGAGAGAGAAGGGTAGATGCCCTCCAAAGAGACCAGGTCTAAAAGTCCATCGATGACCCTACGACATTTCAAGTCTTGAAGTACGTCCAATGACATCGAAGCAACAGATTCCTGGGACAGTGCATGATGTATTTTCGAGAGAATCGAGAGAGCCTTGCTAACAACTCTTTGTCTTGCGCCAACTTGCTCGTCATTGGTTTGCTCTTCACCTTGATCCAAGATATCCACAATGGATTTTCCCTTCGCTTTGATGATAGAGTCTGATATTTGATTAGTAGAGTTGGTGATAAACCCTTTCCTGGAAGACTACCTCGTTGCAGTACAGGAGCCAGAAACGTGGCCGCAACAGTAAGCTCGTCACCAGCAATCATGATGGTTTACGCCCATACGATGTGAACCTTGGATGTATGCTCAAAATGTTGGGGTGGAGTAAGCAGGATAAAATACCAATTCAGCCCTGGAAGACTGGGATTGCAAACACGCCACTAACACCTATAAAATGATTTATGTATCGTCGAACACCTGTTATTACTGTGACAGCATAAGTGAACATGAAGTGGGACCCCAGTCATATGCCTCGGTCAGTGGATCGAATACATGATAGAGCAAGCGAGCACGTGCAACCGCGTTTTTGGCAAGATCGCGCTAGCAGCCAAGGCGCGTCAAGAGCTACTCGTTGAACCAGCCTCCGTACCTTTCCCATCACCATCACGCCTGAATCTTCAGCAGCAAGCGCTTTCTTTAATCTCTTCAATGTTCCGGGCTCCTCATCCTGACCTGACTGTCGGCCATGTTTGTCCTCACCAGCAATCGCATCGGAACCAGGGCCATGTCTTCACGAACAGTGCACCTCCCTATCGCTCTCTTCCTCCTCCATATTTCTCGCTCTTGACCGAGCTTTACACAATACAAGCAGTGCACCCTCCCCACAGTCCCCCGAAAACCATCTCCAAGCCTTGCGCAAGGAATGTCTAAACGCCCCCCTCTACTCACCTGCCCGTCCGGTACAGTTGTCAAACTTCGAGCCTCATAGCATGGTCTTATATGGATTATGGTGCATTGTGCTTGGTGGGCTGCAGACTTCAAATCTGTACCAGGGTGACCTGGGGAGGATGTTTTTCGGAACTTAACCCTAAGTACTCGTTGGTTCGCGGTCCCTATGGGCCGCAGTTTCGCGGTTATAGCTGTCAAACCTCTTACTAGCTCTGGATGAATCTGACCGCTTCGGTCATGTTAAAATGACCTGCAGCGGCCAGAAGGAGTCAAAGGAGAGATGACGTCCAGAGTCCTTCGGACAGTGATCTGGGGGTATTGCGCGCCGTCACTCAATTGGGGACGGGCTTTCAATACTTTCTACTGGACCAAATGCTCTGGTCTTGTATGGGATGTTTTGCTGATGCTTGCGTGGTTTGAGACCCTGGGAGACATCAGGTGGAACATGTCAGGCACCTCATCAGGAGGGTTGTCTTTGGGATCTTCGTAAGTCTGTTGCCACCTCGCCTAGATGTTCGCGCTTCTTTGGGAGCGTTGTATTCTTTGCGAAACCTTTATCGAATATGCCAGTTGGTGTTGAGTACCATTGTCGTTCGCTTTTCAGCACTGCCTGCTACTCGCCAGCTTGGACTTGTTCCAGCCCACCTGCGCTTATCTTGACGGTAGAAGTGTCTACAAGCCGTCTTATTGCTTTTAGTCATATTGCCTACATAAGGGTTGCGAGTCAAATATATTTCAAGCTAGGTATCAAAACCTATGCTACAGCAGAGATCCTCTCGCCAGAAAGGTGCATCTCCGAAATTCGTTCATTGCTCCCAAGGCATGACGATAAGGCTTTGTACTGCGAGGTCTACTGCTCACAAAGGAAATATGTGTGTCTTGCAACCGAGCTCTTGGTTCTTACGACCTTACCGTACAGACCTTGCAGAGCTCATGGCAGGTCGTCACGCTTCGGGTAGCTCTGATACGTTAAGAAAGCCGGCAAAGTGGGATCAGGTTTGAAAAGGCGAATGCAGGCAACGAAAAGTCACGGAACATGGATACACACTCTTCACCTACGTTACAAGCATGCGTAGGTTCAGCAAGGGGTCAACGGTTTACACTTAGCAAGGCATCAAGGTGAAGTATCCTCAGATGAAGACGTCCCGCACATGTCCCCTACACCAGCGAGTCTCTCGCATTCTCGTTCCCCTATGTCCACTCCACCCTCCTACCACATCGTCCACCACGACGACGCTCGCTCGCAAAACCTACTACCGCGGCACCAGCCACAGGTGTAGTTGCCTCTGTGCATATCTCGACCAGACGCGTCAATTACCTCCTCGTGTGTTCATCACACGAGTTCGACGGTGAGCGCCGACATTTCGTCTTGCCTAGCCTTTACCGGCTGCGTTTGACTCTTTTCCTTCCTCTTTCGGGGAAGATGGAAGCGGTTTTTGAGGATGTTCCTTTGTCCGTTTAGCAAATGCCCTCTTGGCATCCTTTCGAGGTGCTGGGAGAGGAATCAAAGACTAGTCTCTGAGGGTACTGCAACACAAACGGAGAGATCTCCCCATGCTCACACGAGCGCTAGGGTTTGAGAGGAAGAGACTTGATGGTGGTGCCCGGAGTGCTAGGTACGGACGTCTTGGGGAAGTGCGATTGGCGAGGCTGCTGGTTGGCGGGATGACTGTCTTGATAGAGGTAACGCATCAACTATCGAGGCCAAAGACGGCTGATTGCATAGCAAGTGTGATATTGCAGACTCCCAGTCCAACCCAGCATCACCACATTCACACTCACACCGGAACCGCAGAAAATAAAACCTCCCCTCCATCTAGCAAGCTCCATCGATCTTACAGTCACCTCTTCAAAGAAGCCAGTCTAGCCACAATCCCTCGCTTCCCCCATCACCACTCAAACCCAGCATTTTGCGCACTCGCATACCTAAAGCGCGATTACTCCTATGGCGTGGCAGAGTACCGGACCGCGGACGCCGGGGCAGGACCTCTCTAGAGTGAGGATCAAAGCTTAGCGCTTGTCTGCCCCCCGAAAGTGCCCTTTGCTCTTCCTTCGCCCAAGGACCGATCCGCCGTCGACGGTCCAACAGTGCCGATTTGCTCAAGTGCGAGTGGCGGGCTGCAGCTGCGGTTGCTGGTGATGATGACGGCTTTCTACGAAGGTGCTCGGAAAATGCTGGGAGGAAGCAGAGGTTCGGGAAGAAGCGGCAAATGTGCAAGTTGGGAATGCAGGTGGTGCACGGTGCAGGGCTGGTGTCTTGGGGCGGGGAAGTAGCGGTGGGATGGTCGGCCGCCGCTGTCCTCTCTCGCTGGATCTTTCTCTTGTGCGGGGTGAAGGGAGTGGGGATGGCGGCGGTGAGGGGGTTTTTTTTATAAGTATTCCTGTAGTGCGGTGGTGGGGGAAGATGGAGTAGGCTAACTACGCGAAGGATGTTGGAGGTGAGGGAGCAGGCGGTGCAGGGGGGAATATGGGGGGAGGGGCGTGGACGGTGTGTTGGTTTGATGCTTGCTTGATGCTCGCTTGATGCTGAGGAGGTGGGAGTCAGTGGTTGTGATGATTCGTGGCACTTTTTCTAAACGGTAACTCGCTCCTATCCCAAATCTTCTACAGTACCACCAATCTTAATTCCCGCCACAGCCCAAACCTCAGACCTCACCCAAACATCCAAATCAGATCGCCAACAAAATACCCCTCTCCATCTTTATCCCTCACAAAAGCCTTGTGACCACTACAACCTGGATTAGTGATCATGACAGACATGGCACGATGGACTGGCCGTTCTTTGTGTCCTGAATATTTTTGGTTGGTTTGTGTATAGCTCATAGGTAGCATATCTACTCGTCCACAGATGAAAATAGCAGGAAAGATAGCAGGAAAAAGGTCTGTAAAGCAATGGGTATCTACTATCCCTCCAAAAACACCTTCTATCCCATCCCATCCCATCCCATCTCAGCCCACCAAACCCTCTCCCCCGCAAGACTGCCCTACTTCCTCACCACCCTCAACAGCGGCTCGATCCTCGCTCTCTTACTTAGACCCACTCGATACCTCACCTTCCCACTCTGCAGCGGACTGTGCTTATCCGGTCCCTTTTGCTGAGACACATTCGACGGTTTATGTGGGGTTTCAGGCTGCTGCGGGTGTTTGGTTGATGGTGTTGGTGGAGGAGAGGGATTGTCGGTTGTGGTGGTTGTGGGGACAGGGGTGGTGTTGGCTTGGGTTTCGGATAGGGGGTTGGGGTGGGATGATTTGTTGAGCAACGGAGGTGGATCGTCGTCGTCATCGTCGTTGTCAACAACGGGAGGGTCTTCGAGGGCGGGTTTCTTGCGTTTACGAGGGCTTTTGGTTGAGGGGGTTTTTGAGGGTTCTGGCGGCGCTACATTGTCGTCATTATCTGAGGGAATATCTTCTAGGGATTTGGCGGGTTTCTTCTTGGGCCTTCCTCTTTGCTTTTTGGCTACGGGGGTCTTAGCCGCAGATACGACTCCGTGATCGCCTTGGTTTTCTTGAAGATCCTTTCCGAGATCTTCATCCGGCTCTTCTTCATGCTCGTCCGCAAAGAGCTGCTCCTCAGAAATCTCTTCCGGGGACCCGGTGGCTTTCTTAAGTGGTCGGCCTCTTTGCTTCTTTGGCGCAGAGGGTTTCGGAGCTTCTGATATTGCTTTCGCTAGAGGGTCTTCAGTCATCTCTGCGTCCGGCTCTTCGTCTTCGTGGTCAGTTACGGGCCGTTCTTCGGAGAATGTTTCCCGGGACTCGGTGGACTTTTTGTGTGGTCGACCTTTTTGCTTCTTTGATGCAGGCAGGTCAGCTGTCTGGATGACTTCGTGGCCACCTTGAGCTTTGGGATCTGCCCATGGCAATTCAGTGTTGGCAAGGTTCGCGGAATCAGGCGTTGTCTTCATTTCCAGGTCAACGTGTTTGATCGACTTCGGGACGCTGAAGAGCGGCGTAACCTCTTCCTCATCCTCCTCTTCATATTTTGGGGTAGCCTTTGCAAGCGCAGTCGTTTTCCTGCGCTTAGACTTTTTGGATTTTACCAAGGCTTCGGGTCGCTTCGAGAAGTCCACCGGTATGATAAGATCATCAGCTTCTCCATGTCCGGACCGCGATCGGCTTGGCCGAGGTTGATATCGCTCCTTCGGAAACCCAATCTCGATTTCCTCGGAGCCAAGTTCATCAGTGTGCTGTTTGCCCTCCAGCTCTCGCTTCTTGTAAGATTTCGACGATCGAGTTCTCGCGCTGCCCATTGCGGGTATTGAAGCAGAAAGCGAAAGCTCGTCATGGCCGCCCCCTTGCTCTTCCGCGTCAAGGAGCCTGGAAGCCGCGAGGTCCATGTTGCCTCCGCACTCTTCCAACGCGGTTGCTATCGCCACCCTATCAGTGGTAAATGGTAGGGAATGGACCAGACTATCGATTCTTGAAGCAAAAATAGGAAGCCCTTCCCTCCGAATCGCGTCCTCTTGAAGTTTCTGGTGCTGCTCCGCTGATGATAGTACACCAGAGACGTCCTCGGTATGGGTACGCTTGCTTGGGGGCAAAGAGTCGCTGTTCTCCAGCTCTGCATGCTTCTCAAATCTTGGACTCGATACATCTACCTGGGCGCTTGAACCGTTCTTAGATTTAGCACTGCTTTGACTAGAATCGAGTGGTTTCTCGGCGTCACTTCGGGATTTAAAGGATACTGTCGGAGTAGGCATACGGTCGTTTGAAGCAGAGAACTTAGATGACCCAGCGTCCTCTATTTGTGTCAGCTTTGGGGGGGTATCAAATGGAACCGTAGATGCCGTGCTGGACTCCGGACGTTGGGTGTGAGTTTCTACAAAAGGCTTCAACGTCGGAGGAAGCATTGAGCTGCGTAGTGATGCAGCCGGACTGGTCTCGTTCTGGCGGCTCTCGGTTGAAATATGCAGATTCGTGTTGTCCGCATTTTTGGGAAGCTCCGCTTTGTAATAGCTCAACTTCTCACATTGAGCAGTATCCCGCGTGCACTTCTTGCTTTCCACGTTGCCCTGAGGCTCCTCAGTATCCCTTGATCTTTTAACAGACCCCGAACTTCTACTACAATAGATATCTTGTCCTCCATCGCTAGAACCTCGGAATTCAGAGATATCTCGAGAAGCCTTTGACCCATACGTCTTCAAGGCCTTCGTTTCTTTTCGCTCGGATCCAGTTATAGTAGCTCTCCTGAACTTGGTTTTAGATACCGAAGGCGAGACCGACGGTTGCTGACTCGACCGTCTTTTGGACTTCGTCGAAGACAAAGCGCCTGCTGGCGTTGGTGCGAGAAGGCTATTATGGGCATCTTGGATCTCGCGGTCCAGCAGCTCTGCGTAATGTCAGCTTTCGATCCCGAGCAGCCTTTAAATAGACGAATGGGTCTTGCCTGTAGAACCCGTACTGGGCTGTCCAGATTGCTCCAGAACCCTCGACGGAGGCGAGCTCGGAAGGTCGACAATGGTGCTCAGACTCACTTCGGACGTTCCCGGCGCTGACGGTGGAGGTGGAGGTGGGCTACCTTCTACATTGTCCTCGTCGTCCGAGTCTTGAATTATATTTCTTGCTGCCATAATTCATTGCTGCTGCGGCGCGAAGAGATGCATGCCTCAGGCGACGCGAAGGTCACTTTACGCGAATTCGGTTTAGCGCTATCAGGCATCACGGCATACACTGGAGCTTGAGTGATGCACAAGTGACATCTATGTATATTATACAGTCTACAAGCATAGACTCTTGAGTACTATCTCTAAATCTGGGTAATTGGCGTCAAAAGGCCTTTCATTCTGTTGTCTGCACCGACATCACACCCCTCCCAAAGAACTCACTAATAGTACTAAACTTATCTCGACTCCGCTGTAATGCATCTTGAAACATGTCATGCCGATCCGCAGACTCTTCCTGGGCTTTCCTAAAAGCTCGAATATTATTATTCGGTCCCGAGCATTGGGGGCACTCCGCATCTTCACCGTTAACCTGGTTGAGGCAACGTTGATGAAAGGAGTGCTTGCATAGGAAGTGCACTTTGGGCAGGTCCAAACTACCGCCGCATGCCGAACATCGACTTGTCTGGAAGACCGCGGGTTTAGAGCCTAGGTCTTCCATCTCTTTTCGCTTAGACTCGGTTTCCATGCGATAGCTCTCAATCAGTCGACGATTCTAAACAATATAAGTAGGGTTTTTACAGTAAATCAAGTGCTACCTACGTTTGATATTTCTTTTCGTTCCCTTTCGATCGTATCGCTAAGGTACTTCTTGACCATGCCCATGGTAGCCACTGCATTTGTGCTCAGCGTTTGTATCACTTGCAGTGGCGCCATCAAGCCATCTTCATCAATCTTCTTCAGTACAGCATCCAACTCATCGCCAGCCTCTTCTAGAATTTTGGGACTTGAGGTAAAGTATGCTAGTGCGGCTGGGTAAAGTTGTGGCTCGTCCGGCCCGTACTTTCTCAAAGCTTTGATCGTACCAGCGGTGTCATTGGCTGACGTGTAGGATCGAAAAATGTCAAAACGCAGTCCTTGTTGCTCTCGGACCAATATTGTGCCATCTCGGAAATTTGATAAGTGAGAGAGCAACAATACATTGGAAGTATCGATGGGGATCTGGGGTTCGTCAGTCAAACCATATATATCAGATATTGCAGCGCTCACATCTTTCCTGTCTATTAGCATTTTGGCTTTCGCTTCCCACTCGTCCTTCTCGACGCCTTTCTTAGTATTAGCAGTCTCAAGATAAATCTCAAACAGCGTGGTGTAGAGATCAATCTTGTCTGCTTCTTCAATGTTTGGCTCCTTCAAGCAGGCTTCGAGAAACGTTATGAAATTACTGGGATGGTCTACAAAAGACGAGAAAGCTGTCCGTGGCTTTGGTAGATTGTACTCCCGCGGCGGCTGCGCCATTCCTGCTGCGGCTGCATCTGACTCTGAGAGAGGGATCTGCTGATTCACCGGTGTTGCAGGTGGTAGCGCTATTGTAGCCTGCCTGTAAGGTAAAGGAATGAATGAGGCCAAGTTCTGTACAGCATTGACGGCGCCACCTTGGATGACGGGCGGAGCAGGGTTTACGGCTTCCTTTCTAGGCCGGTACTCGCCTGTGTAATAATCGATGAAGATTTGAGTGGCGTCTTTTGGGCAATGTTCCAGAAGAACTCGAGCGTACTTCATCAAGTTCGGATATGCCATTTCAGGCTCAAGACGCCAGATATAGGCCAGGGCGTCCTCGTAGTTCTTCGAATCCTCGATCAAGATGTCGATCACTAGCTCATACTCTCCGTGTTTCTTAGCCAGGAAAACAGCTTGATCGTAATAACTACCTTGTCGGCACATGCTAATTGCGGTGTCCAAATCGAAGTTCGTGCCGGATTTGATGAAGATTTCGAGCTTGTCGGTATTCTTTAACTTTGCATAACAGTTTAACAGCAATGTAGTATGGTCGATAGTAGCGTTGTCGTGCTCGTGTAATTCTTCAAGATACTCTATAAGATTATTAATACGTTGCGAGTCAAGAAACTATGCCGTTACAATTAGTTACAACTCAATCAGATCACAGAGAACGTACCTTGCGTATCACTTGGGATGGCTCTGTGTTATCGATGGCCTTGAGATACTGTTGCATCGCTGTGTCGTAATCACCCTTTTTGTACAAGAAGTCTCCGTATTTGCGTAATATTACGTTTCGCTGGGCGGCATTGACTCCAGCTTTCTGCGCGAAATTAATGGCCATGACATAGAGATCGCGTTGATAGAGAATCTCGAGCTTTTGCTGCAAAGGTTTCTCATGGTAACGGAAAAGCTGAGGAATCAGCCCTGATATTCATATTTATATTTTACGAGACTTACTTTGCCGCTTAAGGTGAGCAGGAATAAATCACCCCATTCAACAAACAAGGCCTTGACCTGGGTGATCATCGTCTCTGTATGAGCAACAAATTTCAAGTCCGTATCTAGGAGGGCGAAGGTAGATGTATTGAACATTTCATCGGCCCTGGTCCCACCGAACCTTCGTGTCGTGGATAGCTTCGTTGGAGTCACTGCCTTTGGAGGAGAAACGAGAGCAATATAATCACCAAAAACGCTCACAAGTTGCTTTGGCCCTTCGTATGCATAGGTTGGGCCCCGACCATTGAGGCCATAGTAATATATCGCATCGTCCCGGACAACAACAATATCCCCACTTGCTTTGTTGACAGTCATGCATCCAACGCCGCAGCCTGTATCTTCCAAAGCTTTTGCTGGCTGTCCCTGACCCCTCCCAGTGATCGTCAATGTGAGGATCCGACCAGTAGTGGCGAGGTAAAGAGTAGTTGAAGCACCTTCTCGAAATTCGACACCTGTGATGGGTTCTTCAGATTCAAAGACTGTCCGTTGCTTGGCACCTCGGTCATTGATCAGGTCTCCTCTGATGGCAGTGACAGATCCATTGGCAAAGCCCACAGCGAGTTGTGACAAGTTCTCCAGCGCTGCAAAGGCGGAAATCTGAAAACCACCCGCAGTCAGCCTCATTTAGCCCTTGATTCTCTTAACGTATGCCTACAGGAAATTGCTTCCGTCCATTATGTATGCTCAAGGTCGACAAGCACTTTGGCGACCCAGTTTTCTTCTCCGTCTTGTCTAGAGCCCATACCTTCAGTACAGGCTCGTTCAGTAGATCCTCAGATATTGTAACCAGTAATGATGTCCCTTCAACCTGCTTTATATGCGTAATCGAACCGGTTTCGTGTGCCTGGAAAGACCTGATAACCTTGAAAGCTTGGGAAAGAATCCGAACCTGGCCATCGTTACTGCCAAGAAAGAGATTATCCGAACCGGTGGAGACGGAGCTGAAGTCGTTACCCTTGCGATGTCAGCGTCTGGTAGGAATACACATATTAAGATAAGCAACTAACATCGAACAAGGAGGAGCTTTCGCTGTTGTCTGGTGGCTTCACTTCAACGACGTCGAAGAAGTTGAACGTTTTCCACTACCAGCTTGCTTCAGCGAATGATTCGACCTGAGGACTAGCCAGAACCCACCGACGTCAGCGCCATGAAGTGAGAAGACGATACCTATCGTTCATCGATCTTTTAACAACTCCACCATTACTCCGTAGCTCATAAATTATCTAAGTACGAGTAGGAATAGCCGTGCTAGTCATCTACAAGCGAGGATGTAGGGCTGTAGGGCTGCCGCCTATGGCTCTGACAGACCACTTCTGATCAACGCATGCTCAGACCTATCTTCTTTGATTCAAGAGGCCTTCACTGGCATTACCTGCCGTATCCCAATACCCTTCTCTAGGCCAATTCGACACGTCTTAGATCAGTTTCTGTTCCAATGTCGTTCGATGGGATATTTACAATCATCATCGACTCAATGAAAAACCCACTGCTTTCCATCATCAGCTGCGAGTAAAGCGACAACTTCAGCAAGTACTACTGCCAAACACCGATTGACCCAACGTCACTAAATTTGTCACCGTGTATTGCCCATCCCAACAATTCTAAAACGGACGAATTTTTCTATCAGTGGATGCTGAGTGCTACGAAGTGCAGAAGAACTAGTAGAATAAGGAAGAAGTACTCCGTACGATCGTATGATCGTCCAACAGTACAGGGGAAAGGCCGAACACAAAGAAAGCTGCATATTAGGCTCTATATGTGACCTGTCGTGCATGTCTAGAAGTACTAAGGTAGGACTAGTGAAGACCGAAAAGATCCATTCCTTACGGTAGCCGTACCCCGCACTTTCGCTCCAACGAATACTTGGAGCGAAAGTGCGGGGTACGGCTTTATATCTTCCCATTGAGCTGTCACACCTGATAAATAGTGTCAGTACCTATCGTATCTGTGTTTTTGAGCCAAGCTTTTTCCTTAAGCTTTATTTGCTCCGTTCTGTAATGCTTGCAGTTTAGTAAGTAATAAATGCTCCGACGTCTGAATTTCGATGCAAATTCCATAGCATTTATTCGAATCATTCTGTTTTTTCTTTCCCTTCAATTTAACATGCTTATGCAGCCAAAGGCTATGAAGCACAGCATACTATCTACGTACCTTATATAGATACACATAGAGTCGTACTGACGATGTATGTAGTATGAAAAAGCTCTCTGCGCGAAACAAGCTCTTAGAGCTTAAAAACCACACTGTTGTTTATTCTAGTAGTCGCTGTAACCTGAATCCACTTTCCATGCCCAGTCAGATGCGCTCAAGGAAATTCTGCTGCAAGCAGCCGACTCAAAATCCTAGACAGCATATTCTGTAGACCAGTTGTACATTGTGCAATCACACCGATGAAATGGGCGACGAAGAGCTATGCCCGAGGTTGCGAGCTGGCCGTGCGAGTAACAGATCACGGGCTTCGCGTTATCGTAGGTCTATGTATGTGGAAGCTGGCCACTTCGACGTGAACTTTTGAATTCGCTGTATGACCATCTAGCTGACAGGGCTAGGTGAGCTTTTGGTCTGTGTATGCGGAAGCTGGTCACTTCGACGTGGGCTTCCGTTTGCTGTTTGGTCACATGATCATCTAGCCATGTGAACTTGTTGTTTGTGAGCATCGAGACGCGATGCTCGGTCTCAATCGACGTGTCGATTTGTCTGTTTGGTAACCTCTAGGCTCTTCTGTAACTAGACAAAAGGTTCGTAGTCAGCATCGCGTACAGGTGGGTTTCATCGCTGGCCCGAATCATTCTGTGATAATCGATGTAAATAGCTTTTGAAATAGTCGTGTCTCATTTCCAGCTGAGCGCTCGTATGCGCATTTTATCGGTGTGACTGCACAACGAGAAGATATAAAGATTTTGGCCAAATACATGTAATTTAGCATACACACAGCGCCTAGATAGTGCCATAGCCATAGGCTGCATGCACTTAATGGAGAAATAAAAAATACATACGTATAAAAAAAACTTCATGGCTCACTAAAATCGATTTCTTGTATTGAACTCAGTGTTTTCTTCAATATTCGATACCTTATATTTGCGTCAGTCTTTTTTTGCATTTCTTAGCCTTTTTGGGTAAATCCGAATTCGACTCGCTCTAATTCAGGTATTTTGGCGCCTTCAGGTTCAGGCCCAGTTCAGTAGAATATTGAGGTGTGGTATGAAATAGACGTTGTTTTCCTGATATTCTAGGATGTTTTTCGGATAAACCAATTACCCGAATTGCATAATTCTTGCATTTTCGGTCTAATCGTACTTTCACCGACAAAATTTCGGCTTCTATTTGCATAGCATCTATCCCTTAAGCTGTCATTAAAGCTGCCACCCCAGGATTAATGAAGCTAAGCCTATTTAGGCACCCCACCAAAATATTTGTCTACTGCACAGTTCCTCTACTCCGCACTAGGAAATCTAAATATTAATCTCCAGGTCTCCATTGGCCTGGTTAGTCATCTCCCGTGGCTCCCTAGTACCCTAACAGGTAAGGTGGCCGTAATCCTGGGGTGGCAGCTTTAATGACAGCTTAAGGGATAGATGACGTTCGAAACGCACCCACCCAGGATTTTCCGCAAAGCAGTATTTTGCAATCTGCGAAATTTGGTCAAATAGCTTTTTTGGTTATTCCATCAAATTTCGGCCCCATAATCGCTAATAGACGTAACGCTTTAGTCCCCATTCGCTATTCAACAATCTAAATAGTGAGTGTAATGTTCTTCTGGCTGCAGCAATTTTCGTTTGCACATGAACTTTGAAATTGAGCTTTCGATCCAGCCAAACTCCTAGCCATCGTATGCATGTTTTTTGGTTTTATGACCGTATTGTTGGGTAGAATAACCGTTTGCTCAGGTGCCGCTTTGTGACTTCCAAAATGAATTAATTCAGATTTCGAATCATCGAATTGAACCGCGTTTTTATTCGCCCTTGTAAATGCGATTTTTGCTGCGTTTTCAAGCATTTTCGCACCTCGAAAGCTTCGAGTTCTGGATCCGAACGGCTGAGGAGCGACAAGACCTTGCAATCCGGCCAAAGGGTGTATCAGCTCGGAAGTAATGTGTCAGCAATACGATGGCATCCATGTCCAATAGGCTTCACTGGTGACTGGGGAAGTTTTCCACCCATAGAAGGAAATTGTGGCGCGTTTGGGGCAATCCTGATAGGGCGGTCTGGCTTCTCCCCGTTGAGGTATTATGCACGCCACTTCAGGTTCTATTGGAACACCCAGTCCTTGAGATGTGGATTTGGGGGTACCAGTGGCTTGAGGTACCTAGTGTCTCTCCCTGTCCACGAGTAACCACATTTACTACTACAGTACCTTACACAGTAGTCATGTTACCCCTTATTGCTATAGCATAAAAAAAAGAGGGATTTCGTTCTCATTGCAGCTTTCCCGATTGCCATGAAGAAGGATTACCTAGCATAAACGAGATATGAGGAAATTAGAGATAACATCATGAACTTCCGCGCCAGTAAAGCGCTTGTGGAAAACTATTGAGCCGCCAATAAGTTGGTGATCTCGCCCCGACCATGGGTTCACCAAGGAGGCGAGCTGAAGGCAGGGAAGGCGAAGAGACGGTACTGTACAGATCCGAACCACCTCGTATTCTGCTCGTAAATTTTCTACGGAATAGCGCTGAAGTACAACGAGGTAAGACAAGGAGGCTTCTGGTATGTCATGTAAGATGATACAGTATTCTTTGGTTGCAGGGGAACTCCTTATAACGAAACTCTCTTTATTACGGACAGAAGCTGAAGATTTCACCTTTTTGGTATGGGAATTCCGTTACCTCTGTTTATTACTTTGTAACGGACGGATTTCCGAAGTATTGTGATGATGCCGTTATAAATCGAGGCAAAATCCTCATACAATATTGTATTGATCTAACGGCAGGGGATACTTCTGAGTAAGCTTTTCCTGTTTTGGTACTGATTCTGTGGTCGGCAACGAGATTCACCTGTACGTGGTGTCGGCTACGAACCTTTTGATTCTATTCTATGTCCGAATAGAAGTCAGAAGAGTCAAGAGATCTCAATTCGACGCAGTTCGAACGATGTTAGGACGTTGCGTGACCAGGAAAGCCGTCGTGCAGAGTTTTCACCCACGCGACAACACCCCCTCCTAACAGTCACAACCGATCTACGAAGAAGAGTAATGACATGTCGATGTCAGTAAGAGATGAAAAGATACTACTAGTGGTTAGACAATTCAGGTGCAGTCTGAGAGTTGTGACTGCAAGTGGCCGAAGGGGTGATGACCCGTCGGTCGCGTCGATATACTGAAACGTCTTCACCACATCGACAGTGCCGTCGAGTAATTGATGAAAAGATATCAGGTAGAATAGTCGTCCCAAGTATTGAGAGTCGTGACTACAGTGCCCGAAGAAGTAGTGACTCGTCGGTCACGCTGATATACTGGGGGGGCTTGAGCCCACCTTCTTTACTTGACGCCAAGTCATTCATCTATCTACGTGGAAAATCGAGAGCTCAAGAGGACGATCAGAACGCATTCTCTTCCATCGATCAGAGTCAAACATCGAAAGATTGCGACCGCACGCCTATACTAACAATTCATTCAACGTCTACGTGACACAAGTCAAATCAAGAGAAGGAAAGAGTTACTCAGTACAACCACACTCTACCTCCCCATCGTGTGCGCCTCTCTTCCATCACATATTTCTCTGCTCAATGAATGGCAATCATTGAGTAAGAGAACACAGCTCTACGTACGTTACAACCACGAGCACCACGGGTGCAAAGGAAACGTCTTTCGTCTTCGGACCGAGAATCGGACCGGGACATCGTTGTATAGAATACCGTCAATGAAGAGCAGAGCAAAGACGATGCGTCATAATCAAACAGCACAGACACTCTCATCAAGAGTTTACTCGAGCGTCACGCGCTGGATAGAAGCTATAGGTTCATTACTTGGTAGCACAGTGCCAATCTTATTGTTTCGGCTGCGCGAAGCAGCCGTATAGACGGCGAGTGGATTTCTCCCCCAGAGGGTTTTGTCCACTCGATATAAATAGCATAGAGTCCCTCATGGGTCGGGCCTAAACCGATGTCACAAGGGTGTATGAATTACAATTACAATTACAATTACAATTACTGATTCTGTATGAATCCTTGATTTTATGGGTGTTTTGAACGGAACTGTTTGGCTGATTTGCCACCTCCGCACAGACGATTATACTTGAAGGCGTCACAACGAGTGGTCGACAATCATGTGATAGACCGGTACTTCAGTAGAGAAGAACTTGAGCCGGTGAGGCGGCCTACACAGTACGAGAACATCGAGGCAAGAATTAGATAGCTAGACTGTCACGACAGCCTTCGGTCCGCCAAGTACAGTAGAGTACCACCGTATCTCGTCGTATCCAAAGCGCCCACAGCAGCTTGGGTGAAGCCCTCGCGTACAAGCGTCCAATCAAGGGAGGTGATACTACAGCCCAGGGCCCCAGAGCCATTGACTTACATTCTCTTACCTTAGTATTATTATAATTAGCGGGGTCTAACCGTCTGAGTGGTTGCGCTTCGGCCTTCAGCCTACAATAGGTAAGGTAGGTAGGTACGAGGATGACCTACCACTGGTTGAAGAGGGGCCTAAGGTACGTCTCTTAGCCGCGAAGCCGGCCCACGGATTAATGACTACAGACACTGCGGTAAAAAGAAACACTCAGGGGTATCGAGTGACTCTTGATAGTTACAAACTCGTCAATAATAATGCTAGCAGTCGACGAATTGTTCATAGATCCGATTCAAAAGATTCGCTTACGGTTGATTTAAACTATTAAGCTTCTTCCCCACAATGCCGACAATGCGTAAGAAATGTCGTTCAAAAAGTCAATAAAATGGACTCGGCGTGTGTCGGCTTGATAAATGACTGGTCAAACCAAGAATAGCCCCCCTGCACAGAGTCATTGGTCGCATGCAGCCTTGGGGACTCGATTTTGACATTGACCTAACGGGTTGGCGACCGCGCTACTGAGGCAAGTGCCGTTGCCCTTTCACTGAAATTTACCGACATCTGCCATAGCGGTACTTCGTACCTTGGTTCCCCACAGTACTACTTTACTACTCTGTCTCTGTACGAGGTACTCGTACAGTAGACTACTCTCGCGTACCACCACGCGGATTGCAGTAATCGATCGATGGATCCCACCGCACCGACCCACCCTTGCATGCGTGGCATGCGTGGCATAATTGTACCAGGAACATCGTTTTTCCAAGATGGCGGTTGGGCAAGCTCCCAGACACTATGGACTTTTCGAGTCTCGACTCTGGCCTTGGCCCAATCTGGCCTTCCTTGGTCTCAATGACTGTCCGAATGCGGCTCGAAGTTCTCCTTGGACTGAGCCTATCTGCCATGGCTTGACTAGGTACACTCTTCAGCTGAAGTGGGTAAAGTGGGTGCTGGCCATGCAGAGAAGGCGCTCTGCATTGACCTGCATCTGGGTGCCTGGTCTTTCCTATGATAAAGGTAAAAAGAATGCCACCGACCTTCGTTTCGTTCGTTGAATTTTACCCTCCACCAGGGCTTTTACTGCGGGGTTTACTCTCTCCAAGTGTTGCCGACAAACGGCGACGACGACGACATACCCCACCATGTTACACGGTCTTTACAAAATTGCCGCTATAGCGGTGGCCCTTGCCTCGCAAGTGGCTGCCGTGGCACCAACAGACAGTTATACCGATGCAGATCTAGGACAGTCAGGTTATCTCTCCAACCACAACATGGACCCTGCTGTTGTTGACAGCTCTGCCTTTGGCCAATTATGGACAGTCCCGTTCAACGCGAAAGAGCAGGTGAGCAACTCCGATTTCTTCCGTGAAGCACAGGAGTATGCTTTTATTTCGAAGCTCGAGTGCTGACCAGTGAGCTGAGTGGTAGTTCTACGCCAAACCACTCGTGTACTCCCCGAATGCTGGAGGCAACCAGATTCTATTTCTGGCTTCTTCCCAAAATTGGATCCGCACCTTGAATGCCAAGACCGGCGCTCCTATGAATGCCCGACAAGTCCATACACCATTTTTGCAGTCTGACATCGGATGTACTGATGTTCCTGGCACGATTGGAATAATTGGGACCCCAGTTATCGACCCGGCCACAGACATTGCATACTTCTTCGCCAAGACTTATATCGCCAATTACAGGACAGCGGGGGCTACTGGAACATACAATGGGGTTTACTATTTTCACGGCGTCAATGTTAATACGCTGGTCGACGTGTTTCCACCTGTCCTCATCGATGGCTCGCAATGTGACAATGCCCCGGCGAAATATTTCCTTGGAGGTACAGTTTTGCAACGACCGGTAGGCTGATTAATCAAATCAATAGAGAAACCGAGGACTGACCATGGTATAGTCTCTCCTTCAAATTGGTTCTGTCGTCTACGGGGGGTTTGGCGGCCACTGTGATTTGTTCAACTTCACCGGGGTCGTAGTAGGCGTTGATGTCAACTTGCAAAAGGTGGTAACAAATTTTGCTACCGAATCTGGACCTCTGGTACCTCAAACCAATGTTTGGAATCAAAACGGCGGCGGTGGCGAGGGCGGCATTTGGCAGTCGGGCTTTGGTCTATCATCAGATGGGCAACGTCTTTTCTTCGCTTCCGGAAATGGCCAAGGTCATCAGAATGGTGGCACCCCTGCTTCTGGCAGCAGTCCGTTGCAAACGCTGGGCGAAGCCGCCGTAAGCGATTGTCCACGTATTGCATGATGCCCATGAGTGCTAACGTCATCGAAAGGTGAATCTTGCTGTCGGCCCTGGCGGTGTACTCTCGCTTACCGATTACTTCCAACCCTACGACTACCAGAATCTTGATGGCGGCGATCAAGACTTCGGGTCTGGGGGTGTTGCGTTACTTGATCCCACCGTCTTCAAGGGCACTGGAGTGTCCAAAATGGCCATTACAGCAGGTAAGAATGGTAAAATCTACATAATGAATGCCAACAACTTGGGCGGTTACAAGCTCGGACCCGGTCAAACGGATGGAATTATTCAGACTATAGTCACTACCAAGGCCGTCTTCGGTGGCGTAGGTTCATATCCATTGGAAGGAGGCTACTTTTACGTCACCCCGGTTGGATATCCTACCTATGTCTACAAGCTTGGATTCGATGGTTCCGGGGTGCCTGTGTTCTCCCTGGCCGGCCAGACAACCGAGAATTCGGCAGGACGCGTTGGTGTTGGCATTCCTACGGTTACATCCTATCAAAACAAGGTAGGTACTGGTATACTGTGGATGTGCGATCCTGACGCAGGGCTTCGGGCTTGGTACGCAGTGCCCGGTTCCGATAACAAAATGAAGACCATCAATCTGCCTCAAGTCAACGGATTGAATAAATTTCAACGTCCCGCCTTTGGCGACTCAAGACTGTACGTCACGGATTCCCAGGGAACGTTGTACTGTCTTGGGTCCCCAGTCAATCTGCCGCTCAACTGTACCTCTCCAGTCAGCTTTGGCCAGGTTGCGCTCGGATCACAGAGTACCCAAACCGTCTCGTGCAAAGCCAATATTGCAATTACTCAAATCACTAGTGTCACGGTTGGCGATCTGCATTTCAAAGTCAATCCTGCAGATCTTCCGCAAGGTGCAATTGCGCAAGGAACGACATTCACTTTCCCTGTGACCTGGGATTTAACCGGAACCACTTCTTCAAATACAGCGAATGCTTCTTACGGCAACGTCTCACCCGGGGTCAAATCGACCGCGTTAACATTGACCACGACGAATTCTGTTGCAGGATACTCTACCAAATTCCCCATTAGTTTAACAGGTACAGAGGTCTCCAACAAGCCATTCCTGGTCATATCTCCCATCACGGTGGATTACGGAGGAGTTGTGCTCCTTAGCAACCAAACTGTGCCTTCTATTTCTCAACCGTTTGTCATCGCCAATGCCGGACAAAGCCCACTTACGATAACTGGCTACGCCTATACTACTGACGCCCTCACTGGTACCACGATCAACTATACTAATGTGACATTTTCCAACAGTAACGGTGAAGTTCTCGGCGATGGTTTCAGTTCCACCAACCTTCCGGCTGTTGGCACGCAGTTAGTCGGTGGAAGCCAAGTCTCTGTGGACTCATCCTTTTTGCCGTCTCATGGCGTTGGTTCTTATCAATCTTTCTTTACGACCTGGACGACAGGTGGAAAGGCTTCTATTATCCTCGAGGGCTCTGCCTCCACAGCTCCGGTTGCAAATTTTTCGATAAGCACTGCCGAAGGTGGTTGGCTGCCTGGAGGTAACCTCATTATGGATTTCGGCAGCGTTGCACCTGGCTCTACCTCCTCGAGGAAGATTCGTATCTGCAACAGTGGTGGCTCCGTGCTACATATATCAAAGAGCAAGCCGCCAAACGGTGTTTTTCGGCCTGAAGATCCCACTGCGTTGCATGAATCCCAGAGCATAGCAGTCAACGACTGCGCATACGCCACAGTGTTGTTTATTACAAATGCAGAAGAAGTAAACATCCCCGACCAAACGTATACCAACACTTGGACGTTGAATACAGATGATCTTAGCTTTGGCGTTCACCAAGTACAGATCACAGGCGTTGTGGTGGACCGCAAGGTAGGCCCCACAAACTCTACTGGCCAGCCGGTATACACGTACCTCGGATGTTATCACGAAGTTCAGCCAAGTGGCCGTCTCCTTCCTTCTCCGCAGTATGCCGATGCCAACAACGACAATGGAAGATGTCAGACAAGCTGCAATGGTGGGAACTTTGTCTTCTCAGGAACAGAATACGCTCGCGAGTGTTATTGTGGAAATACGCCACCCCCATCTCAGTACCTTGACGCAGCTGACATTCAATGTAATTATGCCTGTACTGGCGACGCATCGCAGGCTTGTGGTGGTTCGAACGTAAATGGCGGCGGCTATGTTAGCATCTACTATGATGCAACTCGGTATACCCCTGGCTCCAATGCTAGTACTGGTGGCGGTGGCAGTAATCCTGGTGCGCCGGTGACTGTGCAGCAAGCTGGGAACTACAACTACATCGGTTGCTATTCAGAAGCCACAACTGGTCGAGCACTATCAGACAAAGCCCCTGCAGCTCCTACAGCAGGCGGTACTATTGAAACCTGTCAGTCAGCTTGTCAAGGTTATACCTACTTTGGTATGGAATACTCTAATGAATGCTTTTGTGGAAACACCATCAACGCTGGTTCCGTCGCTCAGACTAGCACTACTCCTGCAACAAACGGCTGCTCGATGCTCTGTGGAGGCAACACCACGGAGTATTGTGGGGGACCCAATAGACTTAACATGTACGCAGTTAACGGGAGTCTACCCCTACCGACTACCTCAACGAGTACGACCAGTATTCCCTCTGGAACCGGTAATTCTACGATGACATCTGCAACTCCAACGCCAATACCTACCGGTCCTATCACCGTCCAAACCCTGACCGGATGGACTTATCTCGGCTGCTACAGTGAAGCTACCAACAGTAGGGCTCTCACAGGGCTTGGCAACCCTGCTGCTGCAGTTCCGGTGACAGTAGAGTCTTGCTCGGCTGCCTGTTCCCAGTACATTTACTTTGGTGTGGAGTATTCTGGCGAATGTTACTGCGGAAACACCATCAATGCAGGCTCAAACCTTGTCGGCGGCACCACACCTGGTGTGACAGGGTGCTCCATGATTTGCAAAGGCAATGCCACGGAGTACTGTGGTGGAGGGAACCGTCTCAACATGTACGAAGTAGCGGCTAGTTCCTCGAGTAGCAGCTCAAGCATAGGCACCTCGACTATCAGCTCAAGCTCAGGCACCTCGACTATCAGCACTTCTACTATCGGCAACCTTACTACCTCTGCCTCGACATCAGGAACCGCTTCCTCTAGCTTGACATCTGCGAATTCTACCTCTAGCTCGACATCTGGAACCGTTTTATCCACCTTGATATCAGGAACTGCTTCCTCCTTGGCATCAGCGACCTCTAGCTCGATATCGGGAACCTCGAACTCGACATCGGCGAGTTCTACTTCTAGCTCGACATCAGGAACCGCTACCTCTACATTAGCGAGTTCTACCTCTACATCCGCATCTGCGACTCCGACAACAACAAGCCCAACCAGCACTACTGCCACCTCCACCACCTCCTCTACGACCTTCGTTCCAACCCCTGGCCAAACCATAAACTCTTGGGCCTACCTCGGCTGTGCTAACGAGACCGCTCCCCGCGCCCTCTCCGGCGCAAGCTTCACGAATAGTACCGGTATGACAGTCGAAGCCTGCCAGTCTTTCTGCAGCAGCCCAAAAAACAACTATGGCCTTGCCGGCGTCGAGTACGGCCAAGAATGCTTCTGCGGTAACGGATTGCAGAATTATGCCGCCGTTGACCAAACAGGCTGTAATATGGCCTGCAAGGGTAATACCTCCGAGATCTGCGGTGGCAGCTCTCGTCTATCTGTATACAACCTTACCACTTACGTACCGCCAACTACCGTCAAGCAAGTTGGCAGCTACGTCTTCCAAGGTTGCTACAAAGAAGCCACAACCGGCCGCGCTCTTTCGGGCGCCTCGTACATCAACGCCACCGCCATGACCGTCGAATCCTGCGTCAACTACTGCCAGGCCGCCGGCGCCAATTACGCTGGTGTCGAATACTCCAAGGAGTGTTTCTGCGGCTCGAGCATCGCTTCCACGGCCACTGCGGCAGCAAGCAATAGCAGCTGCAACATGCTGTGTGCAGGAAACAGCAAGGAATTCTGTGGTGCTGGGTCGTTGTTGGATATCTATCTCAACACACCCGGCTCAGTCAATGCGGCTGGCACGCCTGCGACCATGAATACTGCCAATCCGGCAATCGTGGCTGCGAATACCACGAGTCCCAAGTCGAAGCGAGTGTGGTTTGGAATCGATCTGGAGGCTCTCAAGAGCTGAAGCTCAAACTTTGATGGTTGATGAATGGATCCAATTTGTTAATATCTAATGGTGATTAGGGGTTGTTTTTTTTTTGGGTTTGGGTTAGCGAGGCGCCCTTTTGGGGAGAACAAATGGAATCCGGATACCTTCTCGTGCTTTTGCATAGCACGGCATACATACATATACATTTGTAAATCATAGAGACTCATTAATAGCATATCTAATACCCAGAATTCGCCCATACTCTATCGAGCATTCATAGCATCCATGTTTCCGATTTGAAAAACCCGAAGAAGAAATCCAAACCACTCGAGGAACCCCCAAATACACCCTTCCCATTTTTTTTTTCGCCCGAAACCCTTGTCTTCCAGCCCTCCGCGTGATATCCAACCTCTCGCCTACCCACCCCCCGCAGCCAGACCCAACGCCCTGTCATCTCTCGCCCTCTGATGTAGGATGGATGTGGGATATGGGATACGGGGGCGGCGTGATGGAGCGCGTGGACCGATAGAGAGGAGATGGTGGGTGGATAGAGCGTGGGGCGGCTAGGGGGATGTGGAATTTAAAACCGAGTCAAAGGGGTCTGTCTGCCCGGGGTGGGTGGGAGTACAGCTGTTGATATGGGGCGGAGAAAGGCGATGGGAGGTACGGGGAGTGGGGGGTGGTGAGGTTTGGGGGGCGGGGGATGGGGGGATAGGAAGAGGGAAATAGGGATTCGGTAAAAATCAAAATGCAGCCTGTGGTTACTGTTTATTGGAGATACAAGCCACGGTGTAAAGGATGGGATGAGGTATTGTTTCAGGATTGATATCCTCGGTTGAGGCGTATGAGTGTCCGAGACCGCTAATGCTGGGATGGGGTGTTTGCGCGCTTGGAGCAACTATGAATCCCGTATGGAGGAACGATTTGCCTTATCCAAGCAGTAACTAGGCTTGAGATCTCTTGAAAACTCTCCGCAGATGGGTTCAGGTGATATCTGCTTCTGGTAAAATTCGCGATATCTTTCAAGCTCGAGGGCTGTTTCATGCACCAAGTTCTTTGCTGGTCAAGGTTTGAGTTGGAACATGGTCTCTTCCTGCCTAGGAATAGGGTTGTTCCACGGACATTTTTCCTTTCTACTGTGCGGGTTGGACAGTCTTTCGTTTCATTGTTCGTTGATATCTTATTCGGCCGTCTCTGGCTGGAGATATCTTGCCTCTCGTAGCCGAAAATCACTCTTCACCACCACTAACAATCACCTAGTCCCA
>JAABUL010000688.1_pt1 | contig 71098 bp, 62 predicted proteins | sample 5559151 | NCBI WGS metagenome assembly JAABUL01 (sample SAMN10711876, study PRJNA513368) | rock metagenome | isolation source: Antarctica rocks | place: Antarctica: Victoria Land, Pudding Butte sud | reverse complement strand
TCCAGCGCGTCTGACCCAACCCCGATGGTCAGCCCTTCGGATCAGTCACTAACCGGACCCGCCACCAAGAACGCTACGCCGCGCAGAACAAGGGTCAAAGTCGCCGGTTGACAACAGAGGGGAGCACACTCGACGCTTGCCAATTCAGGCGTCTCCGTCTGTGTGTCTCGTCTCGAAAGTGCGACGAGCGGCATGACAGCAAGGCCTGGGCGTGGCGAGGGTTTCGTGCCGATGTGTTGTTGCGCGACGAACTGGCCATGTGGCCTTCGCGATCGGTCAGTGTGACAGGCGGTCGAGGAGGTCTTGTCGGCCGAGGCGGAGCAGCTGCGCGGCTGGCGCGTCGATGGCGTCGATGACCGGGTGCAGTGCGTCGAGCCCGGAGATCAGGGCCTGCGGCGGCACTCCTCGATGCACGAGAAGTGTTTGCAGCCATTGGGTGAACTCCGTGAAGATCGACTCGTCCGATGCAGCGATCGCAGCGGCGAGGAACTGGACGGTGTATACCAGGTCTTCGCGGGTGCGAGCGAGTTGCCGCGCATCGTAGGTGGCCATCGGCGCAAAGCGGGTGACGAGCCCGTCGAACGCGGCTGCACCCAGCGCGTTCGCGCGCGCGAAGAGGTCGCGCGCTACTGGATGGAGGTGGGTGGGCTCGCGGTTGATAGCAAGGGGCTCGGCCCGCCATCCCGCGAGGATCGTGGCGGCCTCCCCGGCGGTCGCGGCCCATGCGTCGGCGCCCAGGTGCACGGCGCGGCGCGCGTCGCGACCGAACGCGCGGCCGCCCACGATGACGGGAATGCCTTGCCGGTGCGCGGCATCCACGAGGGCCACCGCGCCGGGGAAGAAGATGGGCAGGCTGCACGAGATCGCCAGCGAGTCGCCCCCCGTTCGGGCCAGGAACTCGGACACCACCTCGGCTGGTGTCGAGGCGCCGAGCACGGTGACGCCCTGGCCGCGCGCCCGCAGCGTTTCGCCCAGCATGTGCGCTGCGAGCGAGTGCCAGTCACCTTCCGCGCAGGTGACCACGGTGTGCCCCTCGCCTGCCGCTGCGCCATCCTCGCTCGCGAGCGCGTCCAAGGCGGCAGCGGCCACACCAGAGGCCAGGTGCTCGTCGGCCGCGGTCAGCTCGTTGCGGTACCAGCGCTCGCCGACCTCGCGTTGGGCGACGGCGAGCAGGTCGACCACGATCTCCTCGCGTGGGACCCGCATGTCGAGCAGGTCGAGCGCGAGCCGGACCGCCGGGCGCCGATTGCCCAGGACCGCATCGTCGAGATAGGTCTGAACGCGGACACGCGACTGGTCCCTGCCTTGGGACTGCGGCGTGGTGGCCCAGCTCCACCTGTCTCGGCCCGCGTTCTTGGAGCGGTACAGGGCCTCGTCGGCCATGCCCATGGTCTGATCGGCACTTCCGGCGGAGCGGGCGATGCCGGCCGAGAACGTGACCGGGAACGGCCGATGATTGAGCCATTCACCGCGCAAGCGTTGAAGGAAGGGGTCCGCGCCGGTTGAGCCCGCCAGGATGACCACGAACTCCTCTCCGCCGAAGCGACCGATGAAGTCGCGAGCCCGCCTGATGCCGCGCAGGACCCGGCCGAAAACGCGCAACACATTGTCGCCGGCCGCGTGCCCGTGCTCGTCGTTGATCCGTTTGAAATGGTCGAGATCGACGATGATGACTGTGTCGTCGAGGGTGAGCCGGCCCAGCGCATGATCGAGCGTGCGACGGTTGGGCAGGCCGGTCAGCACGTCGATCGAGGCGGTCTCGGCGAGCCGCTCCACCCGTCCGCTGAGCTCGAGCGCTCGCTGGGCGTCGAGCAGGAAGGGCGTTAAGTACCGGTCCAGGAGCGCCCGGGCTACGCTCCCGGGTGCAGCGGCGGCCAACAACGGGCCTCCCTCACCGAACGACACGTCGGCCGGGACGGTGTCGACGCCATCGGTGCCCCCACCCGCGACGACGGCGCCGCCCAGTCCGCGGATCAGGACCGTTGCGACGCGTCGGGCATCCGCGGCAGTGTCCAGTTGCAGCAGGGATCGCGTCGCCTCGAGCAGAGCCAGGGGTACGACGGCGAGGGCGTCCGCCGCCGGTGGGTCCTGCGTCATCCGCTGCGGCCACGCAGCTCGCTCGAGACCAACCATGAACGACTTGCCTCCGCCGGCCACTGCTCCGCGCCGCGCCCGCGATCCGACAACAGCTCGTAACGACGCACGCCGGCGCCGCGGGGTCTCTCGGGCACCGTCGGAATGCGTGCGTGGGACACCCGATGCTCAGGGGAGCGCATGTAGCGCCGGAAACTCTTAACGCTGTCCCACCACGACACTATCTGGAAGACGCCCGCCTGGGTGAGATCCCGCCAGATCTCAATCCGCTGGAACCCCGGCGCAGACTCGACCAGATGCACTCGATCCAGGAACGCCCCCTGCAGGGTCCCCGCGGCCTCAGCGGAGATCGTGACCTCACCACTGACCACAAACACGCGCGCACCACCACCCTGATCGATCATGCCCCGACCACCAGGCGTCCAGACCCTGCGTCGAGCAGCCGTGAAAGGCGACCGTGGACGCGATAGGCACGCCGTGGACCCAACGCGCCTACCGTGCCATTGTCCGGCTCCTCACATCAGATGACGGTACGCGCGGCGACGCCGGCGTCGTATCCAGAGCCGCCACGGCGACCTCCTCGGCGAAGCAGCGGGGACGCGATCCTGGGGCGCCGGATGTGCAAGAACATCGGCCACGCTGTCCATGACGCACTGATCGCGACATGAGAGTCAGTCCGCCACACGGAGGACGGCAGTTCCCGAGGGAATCACAGGGCTCAAGCAGGCAGAGACGCCCGTCAGCCGGGCAGGCGACGAACATAGCCGTCACTACTCCCCGCTGTGAACCTCAGCTCATGCCGCTGTCCGTGCGCGCGATCCGGTACACATCGTCGTCGCGAGGAAGTAGGAAACGTGACCGAAGTTCCGTTCTCACGACCGTCGGTGTGATCACCGCAGACGAGCCCGGTGGGCATCGGGTCTCCCGGTGGCCACGAAGCCTTTGCCCCGTGGTATTCGACTCAGTTGTAGGTCATGCGGGCGGCGGTGTCGAACAGGTGTAGTTCGGTGGGGTCATCCAGGTGTTGGACGACAAAGCGCGGGACGCGGACGGACCCGCCGCCTCGGCCTGAAAAGCGGAAGGTCGGCGGTTCGACCCCGCTCCTGCCCATCTACGACGTTGCGCATGGTCGGTCACAAGCCAGGAGCCTCAGCAGGCCGACAGCGTCACGACTACCTCGGACTCGCTACTTCAAGTACGACTCACATGCCCGCAGGCATCCTCCCACCGGTCGTCGACGACTCTTGTCCGCGAACTTGTCCGCCGTCCCACTGGAGTCCCATGACCGGCCAGTTGCTGCCGGAGGCATGTAGCAGCGAGATGTCGAAGACGCTCACCCGCCTCTGCGATTCCTCCTGCACAAACCGAATGAGCGCCACCCGCCAAGCTGGTCCGGGCTGGCTGCGGCTGCGGCTGCGCGAACCGCGTCACCGGTACGTCGCGGCGCCTCGCCGTCGACGTCGAGCAGGTCGGCGAGGCTAGTGTGCAGCGACACCCCGGTCTCACCGAGCCAGATGCCGTGCAGGTGGGAACGCACCAGGTCCTCGTTGCCGAGGTCGAGGCGGGGCGGGGCGACCGCACCGGAGACCATGTCGTCGCTGCGCTTGAAGTAATAGGAGTCATGGGCATTGCCGGTCGCGCAGTAGGTGACGACCAGCGCCGGGCGGCCCGCCCGGCCGGCCCGGCCGGACCGCTGGGCGTAGTTGGCCGGCGTCGGCGGGACGTTGCGCAGCCCGACGGCGTTCAGGCTGGCGATGTCCACGCCGAGCTCCATCGTCGGTGAGCAGAACAGCAACGGCAGCCGCCCGCTGCGGAAGTCCTCCTCCCGTTCTGGCGGACTGCCGGCGGCAACTGCGCGGTGTGCTCACGGGCCACCAACCCGACCAACGACCGGGAGACGTCGCGGTAGAGATTGCGGAAGAACGGGTTGACCCGGGCCCCGGCCTCGTCGACCACCGTGCGGCGGAGTGGATCGGAGGCGGCCGACTCGCCGTCGCCGGCCAGCCAGCGCAGCGCCCCGGCGTTCACCCGGTAACCCGGCACGCTGTCGCGGTCGGTGTCGGTGACGTGCAACAAGCCGGCCCGCTCCAGCACCTTGAGCAGGTCGGTGATGACCTCCTGCGCAGCTTCGGTGTCGAGTACGACCGCGGAGGTGGCGGAACTGCCCCTCCCGACGCAGATAACGCCCGAAAGCACCCCGGCCGGACAGGAACAGCGACCGCCTTGCCGCTCCTTGCCGCCCCGCCCGCGCGTACGCCGTTTGCACGTCCGGCAGCTCCTCGTCGGCCGGCAGGGCCTACGGGTCGACCAGATGCTGGGCAGTCAGCCGCTGAATCCGCTCGAACCCCGGCTGGGTCAGAGCATCTACGTCGACCGCGAGCGAGCGCCGCAGCTCGTCGAGCAGCACCGCCATCAGCTCACGCCGGTGATCAGCGGCGTCGCCGGCCAACGCCGGATGGGTGCCCGCCCACCGGTCCTCGCGGCCGGCGAGCCACTCCAGGTCGGCGTAGTCGACCAGCAGCAGACCGGTCTGCTCCAGGTTGGGCATGGTGATCCGCCAGCCGCGGGCCAGGTCGGCATAGACCCGGAAGCCGACCACCTCGCGCAGCGCCTTGTCGGTGGCATCCCGCAGCGAAGGACTGGGATCGGCATCGGCGGCGTAGTCGGAGAAGTCAAGCCCCAGCTGATCGACAACAGCGGCCGCCACCGCCTCGTGGGTGAGCCCACCCGGGCCGGCCTTCTCCGCGGCACGGTGCAACGAGCCGCGCAGCAGCGACACCTGCACGAAGTCGTTGAAATGCCCGGCCTGCAGCGAGGCGTCCTGCCGATTGTCGACGAAGGTGAGCAGCTTGCGCGCCTCGTCCGGCACGCTCTCGACATTGCGCAGGCTGCGGACGACGCTGGACGCCACGACGGTCATCGCCGAGGACCGGCCCTCGGCGGTGAGCGGTGCGAGCTTGGCGAACTCGTTGCCGCGCAGGCTCTCGTACGAGACCCGGCAGCGCAGACAGAAGGCGAACGGGCTGGGCACGTAGGTCGCGCGAAGTCCCTCACCGGGCCGACATACGTTGCCGTCGGCTCGCAGGCGCACCGTCCTGGGCAGGTAGTCGCGGCGGCTGTCGAGCACCGTTGAGTAGCCGTCGCGGCCGGTCACCAGCCAGGAGTCGGGCAGCCGGCCTTCGGCGAGCACCGCCTCCAGGGCGACCGGCCATGGCGCAGCGGCGCTGACGTAGAGGTATCCCGACGCCGCGTCGCCGCCCGAGGCATCGGTGTCGCGGCGCGGCTCATAGGTCGTGGTCCCGTCGCGCTCGGATCGGGTGACGACGAGGTAGTCCTGGCCGCACTCACGGCAGAAGGCCAGCGGCAGCAGCGTCTTCGCCGGCTGGCCCGGCACGACCGCCTGGTAGCGACCGCTCAGGTGCCGGACGTCTTCGGGCTCGAGGCTGACCAGTACGCCGTCGCCCTTGGACAGGAACTGGTGCAGCCGGAAGGCAAACAGCGGCCGCCCGCTCGCCGGGTCCAGGGCCGCCGATCCGGCCCGCAGCGTCGCCCGGATGGCGCTCGCCGCATCCGCCTCCGTGGCGCCGGTCCGGGCGGCGAGCAGGGCGGCCGCCCGGCCCACGGTCGTCGGCCGGCGCCGGATCAGCTGCCCGTCACTCGGGTCGCGGTCGAGGCCGAACGCCGACTCGACCCAGGCCGCGAGCGGATCCCTGCGCAGCGCGTCGTATCCGGCCGGCGGCGCGGCCCTGACACGGGCAGCCAGAGCGTCGTCTTCGGCCGCTCTCTCGTCGGTGGCCCGCTGCAGCGTCTCCCCGACGACCCGCTCGGGCGTGACGTCGACCCCGAACAGCCGCGTCGCCTCCGCGACCGCGACCCGCTGCTCCGCGCGGGTGCCGCCGCTTGCCATCGTCGCCGAGGTGCCCACGCACTGGACGGCCGGCGCGTGGCAGGCGTCGCGGAGCCGGCGGACCAGCAGGGCGACGTCGGCGCCCTGCCGCCCGCGATAGGTGTGCAGCTCGTCCAGGACGAGGAAGCGCAGCCCGCGGGCGGCATGCACCAGCTTCTCCCGCTCACCGGGACCGGGTCAGCAGCAGCTCCAGCATCACGTAGTTGGTCAGCAGGATGTCCGGTGGCTCGGCGAGGATGCGCTCGCGCTCGGCGTCGTCTTCCTGCCCTGTGTAGCGGGCGTACGTCACCGGCTCCCGGCCCTCGCCGTAGCCGAACGTCAGGAACTTCCGCAGCTCCTGCCGCTGGGAGTTGGCCAGCGCATTCATCGGATAGACGACGACCGCGGAGATCCGCCGCTCTCCCGCCCGCTGCTCGTCCTTCATCCGCAGCACCGGTCGACGATCGGCACCATGTACGCCAGCGCCTTCCCCGAGCCGGTCCCCGTCGTCAGCACGTACGAGCCGCCCGACGCGGCCGCCTCCACGGCATCACGCTGGTGCCGGTGCAGCTCCAGCACCCGCTCCCCCGGATCGGTCAGCGACTCCTTGACCCGGAAGATCCGCTCCGTCTCCGGATGAAGAAGCCCGTCCTCGACCAGCTGGCTGATGGTCCCGCCGGAGGCGAAACTCGGATTGAGCGACAGCCACGGGTCGGGCCACTGGTGCCCTTCGGCCAGGCGCCGCTCGACGAAGTCCCGGATGCGCGCGTCGCGCGGCTCGACGAAGCCGGTGGTGAACGCCCGGTAGTCCTCGATGAGGCTGTCCCGCACATCAAAGACGTCCATCGACCTCCGTCCCAGGCCCAAGAACTGCGACACTCCGCCCGAACCTACCGAATGTGACGAGCCACTGCCCTGGGCTGAAGGTGGCAAGCGCCGTGACCCGGCCGGCCGGCGGGCACCGGCCCGTCGGACCCCGGCATAGTCGGGTTTTGGCTACAGCGACGCGGGCTGTCGTTCAGGAAGGCCGGATTCGGCGGCGGTGACCGGTGAGGGTTTGACCCGCAGGGTCCGGGCCAGCCCAGCCGGGAGCCACCAGTTCCAGCGGCCGAACAGACTGACGAGTGCGGGCACGAGCAGAGCCCGGACCAGGGTGGCGTCGATGAGGATGCCAACTCCGAGCGCGGTGCCGAGCACCTTGATGTCGGTGCCGGGTGAGGAAGCCAGCGCGGCGAAGGAAAAGAACAGGATCAGGGCTGCCGAGGTCACCAGCCGCCCGGTGCGCCCGAGGCCGGTGACGACAGCCTGCGCGGTGGAGCCGGTCGCGTCGTATTCCTCGCGCATTCGGGCCAGGATGAACACCTCGTAGTCCATCGACAACCCGAACAGGAACGCGAAGATGATTACGGGTAGCCAGAACGTGATGGCGCCGGTCGGTGAGACCCCGAACACCGCGTCGGAGCCGTGCCCGCGCTGCCAGAAGAAGACGACGGCGCCGAAGACCGCGCCAGCGAGACGAGGTTGAGCAGCACCGCCTTGACCGGCAGCAACACCGAGCGAAGGTCCGCACCAGCAGCACGAAGGTGATGACGGCGATGAGCGCCAGAACGTATGGGAAGTTGTGGTAGTCCTGGACGATCGCTCCCGTGCCGGCCACGCCGACGCTGCCGTCCGTCGCATTCTCGACCGCGGTGCGGACATCGTTGACCACACCGTTGCTCGCGCTGTCGACGGTCTCCTTTGCCGGGATGACGTCGACGACGGCCAGCCCACCCTTGGTGCCACCCACCGCGGCAGTACGGACGCCGCGCACGCCGGCCGCCGCCGCTACCGCGGCCTTGGCCTGCCCTTGGGGCACCAGCACCTCGATCGGGGTGAGGATGCCGTTGCCGACCCCGCCCTTCTGTAGTTGCTGAAGGACGTTGAAGGCCGAACCGCTGCGGGCCAGGGAGTCGGTGCCGGCCTGCCCGATCTTGAGCCCGAACACCGGGGCAATAACCAGTCCGAGAGCGACCGCGGCGACCCCGGCGGCGACCCAGCGCCGGCGCACGATAAGCCGCGCCCAGGCCGACCAGCCACGCGCGGCCACCGCGTCGTGGCGGATCCGCGGCCAGTCCACCCGCGGCCCGAGCTTGGACAGCAGCGCCGGGAGCAGGGTCAGCACGACTGCGACGCTGACCAGCGGGATCAGCATGCCGCCCAGCCCCATGCTGCGCAGGAACGGCACCGGCACGACCACCAGCGCGAGCAAACTGATCGCGACCGTGACGCCGGAGGCGAGCACCGCATGCCCCGCCGTCTGCACCGCGACGACAACCGCCTCGTCGTTGGTGTGGCCGTGCGCTCGCTCCTCCCGCCAGCGCGAGACCAGCAGCAGCGAGTAGTCGATCGCCACGCCCAGTCCGACCAGCGCGATCAGAAACTGCACGACGAAGCTCACATCAGTGAGGTAGGTCAGCGCGAGCACCAGCAGGAACGTCGTCAGGATCGAGACGGCAGCGATGATCAGCGGCACGAACGCCAGGAATGACGCGAAGACGAAGACCAGCACGGCAAGCGCGCCGAGAGCGCCGAACAACGTCTCGACCAGCACGCTGGGTCCCGAGGAGTTACCGCCGGCCGCCAGCAGACCGTAGGACGTCACCCCCGACTGCAGTCCCGCCGACGCGACGGCCGCCCGGAGGATGGGGGTGAGCGATGCCTCAAGACCGGGGCCGAAGCCCTGCGGCTCCGGGCCCTGCACCAGCGCAAAGGTGCTGCGTCCGTCGGTGGTGACGAAGCGCGGGTCGCCCGTACTCGCCAAATCGACGACCCGCGCCTGCGGCAGCCGGGTGCGTACCGCGGCGAACACCCTGGCGATGTCGGTGGCATGCTGCTGGACTGTTGTGCCGGCAGGCACGGTGATGACCGGCACCAGGGTGTCGGCGGTGCTCGTGCCGAACGTTGCGATGAGCTGCCGCTCGGCCTGATAGCCGGGCTGGCCAGGAAGCGAGAAGTCGAAGGTCAGCCGGCCAGCGACCGGACCGGCTGCTACGCCCCCGGCGACGAACAAGGCGAGCCAGGACACGCCGACCAGGAGGCGGTGGCGCAGGACGAAGCGAGCGAGGGTCTCCACAGGGCCGCACCGTAGCAACCCCATCTCGGACAGGCGAAGGTCCGCCACGCCTCGCCGGCGCGAGCAGCGCCCTCATCAGCACAAGATCCATCACCGGAAGGTGTGCCCCCCAGCCTTGCGGGCCGGACAAGGGCTAGCTCAGCCGCGCGTCTCCCCCTCAAGCTGCGGGTGGGGCCTAAGTGGGAGTTTCAGTGGACGAGCATGGCGAGGTTGATCGCTTGTCCCATAGCTTGGTAACCGGCGTCGTTCGGGTGCAGGTGGTCGCCGCTGTCGTATTTGGGGTTGAACAGTTGTGGGTGTCGGGGGTCGGCGATCACTTTGGCGAAGTCGATCATCCCGTCGAAGGCGCCGGAGGTCCGGATCCAGCGGTTGACGGCCTCCCGCTTCACCTCGGCCGCTGGTGACCAGTACGCGGCGGGGCGAAACGGGGTCAGCGTGCCGCCGAAGATCTTCACTCCGTGGGCGTGGGAACGAGCGATGATCTGCTGATAGCCGCGGATGATCTGCTCGGCGGTGACGTTGGCGTTCGGTTTGGTGCAGCCTGTGTTGGGTGTCTGGCTGAAGCCGATGTCGTTGATGCCTTCGAGCAGGATGACGGCGCGGACACCCGGTTGGGTCAACACGTCGCGGTCGAGGCGGGCCTGCGCGTTGACGCCGAAGCAGACCGAGTCGTGGAGGATTCGGTTGCCGCTGATCCCCTCGTCCAGCACGCCGGGTGCGTGGTCGCCGTAGGCGTGTACGAGCCGGCGGGCCAGCACGTTCGGCCAGCGGAAGTTGGCGTTGACCTGGGACTGATAGCCGTCGGTGATCGAGTCGCCGAACGCGACGACGGTACCGGGTGAGGTGGTGCCGGCGACGAGCACGTCGTCGAGCAGGTACCACGCCTGTGTCGTCGTGCCGAACGCAGCGGCGTCGGCGTCGGAGGCCCGGTTTCCGCGGGCGAGGTAGTTGAGTTGCTGGGCGTCGAAGTGGTTCGTCACCGGCCCGGTGTTCCGCGGCACGTACAAGCTGATCGCGAGGTTCGTGAGCGGCCGGACGCGCATAGCTACCGGGTCGCTGAGAGCCTCGGCCCCAGCCGGGATGCTTACCGAGCCGCGACCGCCGAAGGTGACCATGTGCATGGTGCTCGCTGCTATGCGGGCGCCGAGCATCTCGACTCCGATACTGGCCTTTCCAACCACGACCGCGCGGCCGCCGAACGTGTTGCTCAGGCGGATCCGGACGTAGCTTCCGCCGACACTGGTGTAGACGATGTTGCGGACGGTCTGGTCGGCGAGATGCGTGACCGGCAGCACCAGCGACGACGCCTGCCCCGGGCTCGCCCCCCACGTGCCGACCCAGCCCGAGCCTGCCGCCGTGGCAGGACCGCTCAAGGCAAGCGAGGCGGCGAGCGCGGTAAGCGCGGTAAGCGCCACGCGGCGGTACCGTCCGGCAATTCCGACTGCTTTCACGATAAGTCCTGCTTTCCTCTAGGGACGGACGGCTCGCCAACGGTTGAAAGCCCAGCAGGCCGGAACGTGTAACTCAGCTAAGCGACAGGCCTGTGTCCGCGTCTGCGACTGTTCCTGCCGGGCAGGCACAGGGGACATTTCTCCTCAAGCGGGCAGTTGTCAATGGGGCCACTATGCGCACCTTGACCGGAGTCAGCGAGTGGGGGAGCCGTTTGCATCGGACTCGGGGGTTTCGAGCCAAGAGCTGCAGGGCCACGGACCGCGCCCGAAATCCCGCTGGTAGTTTCCGTGCGGCCCAGTGTCGAGACCCGCGGAGGTCACTCGTGTCCTTCTACACCGAACAGGCGCGCGGCCTGACTTGCGAGCAGCGCAACGCGTTCCTCGGCGCCTTTTTTGGGCTGAGCCATGGACGCCTACGATTACTTCCTGGTCGTGCTGGTGTACGCCGAGATCGGCAAGGAGTTCGGCGTCTCGCTGACCAAGATGGCGTTTCTCACCACGGTCACCTTGCTGATGCGTCCGGTGGGTGCATTCATCTTCGGGCGCTGGGCCGACTCGGCCGGCCGGCGCCGGCCGCTCATCGTGGACGTCTGCCTGTATTCGCTCGTGGGCTTTGCGTGCGCGTTCGCCCCGAGCTACGGGGTCCTGCTGTTTCTGCGCCTGATCTACGGCATCGGCATGGGCGGGGAGTGGGGCCTGGGCGCCGCGCTGGCCATGGAGAAGATCCCGACCGCCAAGCGCGGGTTCTTCTCCGGCGTGTTGCAGCAGGGCTACGCCACGGGCTACCTGCTCGCCGCGGTGACCTACTTGATCGTGGACAAGGGGCTGGGGTGGGGCTGGCGCGGACTGTTCGCGTTCTCGCTGCTGCCCGCACTCCTGGTGCTCTTCCTGCGGACCAAGGTGGGGGAGAGCGAGGCCTGGGAGCGGACCAACGAGCGGGTCAAGGCCAGCAACATCACGCCCGGACGCATCTTTCTCAACCCGGTGGTGCTGCGCAGGTTCTTCTACCTCGTCCTGCTCATGACGGCCTTCAACTGGATGAGCCATGGGACCCAGGACATCTACCCCACCTTCCTCAAGGAGGTTCTGCACTTCAGCTCCAACCAGGCCATCAGCGTCGCCATCATCTTCAACATCGGAGCGATCCTCGGCGGGACGCTGCTCGGTGGCGCTTCGGAGCGGTACGGCCGCCGCCGGATCATCATCATCAGCGCCTCGGTGGGATTACTGCTCATCGCTCCATTTGTCCTGCCGAAGTCGCTGGCCCTGCTGGCGCTGGGGTCCTTCCTCATGCAGTTTTTCGTGCAAGGCGCCTGGGGCGTCATCCCGGCCCATTTGACCGAGCTCAGCCCCGACGAGATCCGCGGCTTCTATCCTGGTGTCACCTATCAGCTGGGCAACTGCACCGCCGCGTTTAATCTGCCGATCCAGCAGCGGATCGCCGAGTCGCACGGCTATCCGGCGGCACTGGCCTGGACGATGGTCCCGGTGTTCATCGCCGTGATCCTGCTTGCTGCCGTAGGCAAGGAGGCAAAGGGGGTGGAATTCGGCACCGGCGAGTCGACGCCGCAGCCCAAGCCGCAGCCGGTCGCCACCGGTTGACCCAGAGCTTGGGTGGTGACCGGCGCCGGAACTGTCAAGCGGTCAGGCCATCTCCCGTACTTGAGTCAGCCTGATGTGATTGCCCGACGGGTCGCGGAACGCCGCGTCGACGCCGTACGGACGCTCCTCGGGTTTCTCGATGAAGTCGACGCCGCGCCCGGTCAGCTCTTCATAGCTGGCGGCGCAATCGTCGGTGACCAGGAAGATCGTGCCGGCGAACCCCTTGGCCATCAGGTTGCGGACATCGTCTGCGGTGTCGTCATCCATGACCGGCGGTCCCGGGATGGCCATGAGCACGATCGCCACGTCGGGCTGCCCCGCCGGCCCGACCGACAGCCATCGGAAGTCGCCCATCTCGGGAAGAGTGACATCGGAGCGGACCTCCATACCGAGCTCGCGGGTATAGAAATCCAGGGCGGCTTGTTGGTCATGGACCCAGAGTTGCGCGCTACCGATCGTGATCATCGCGTTCTCCCAATCTTGGGTGAAGGTGGCTTCCCAAGGTGCTGGGAGGAACCTACGACGCCTCGATGCGGGTGTCTTCTCCAAACGTGCTGTCTTGGTTATCGTCGTCTGCGCGAGGACTGCTTCCGGAGCTGGCTCGATTGCGGACGGCCGAAGGCATGCAGCACGCAGGCCGGGATCAGGGCGTAGTCGACGGCCGGTGGGAACGAGGCGCGGTAGGCAGTCGGTGTCATGCCGTACACCCGGCCGAAGCTGGATGTGAAGGAGCCGATGCTCTGCAGCGCGGGCCAATTCCGCGACGTCGACATCCTCGAAGAAGCGGGCGTCGGCGAGATCTTTCGCGCGCAACAGGTGCCGGGCCGGCGGGACTGAGGGCATCACCGACGAGTATTGCGCAGGTGATGCCCCGACGGCTCAAGGTCACCGGTCCAGTTTGCCGGCCGGACCACAGCCCAGCCCACGGCAGGCCCTGGGGTCAGTAGGCGCTGACCAGGTTCGACGGTCCGGCCCAGGCGCTGTTGCCCATCGAGTTGACGGCGCAGACCCGGAAGCGGTAGGTGCCGGCCAGGGTGAGGCCGGTGAACTGCAGCTTGCGGCTGGTGGCCGGCTGCAGAGCCGATTGGGTGCTTCCCAGTAGCGTCGCCCCGGCGTAGTGGTCGGCGATGACCCGGTAGCCGCTGATCGGTGAGCCACCGTTGGACGACGGCAGGATCCAGTAGGCCGTGGCGGAGATCACGATGTCGGTCTTGACCCCGCCGGTGGAGCTGCCCAGGGCCGGCGCGTCGGGGACGGTCATCGGTGTCACGGTGTTGGACACCGCCGATGCGGCGCTGTCACCGACGGCGTTGATCGCGGTCACCTTGGCCGCGTAGGGGTGGCCGTTGGCCAAGCCGCCTACGGTGCCGCTGGTCGCCGGCGCACTGATGACGGCGCTGGTGACCGGCTGGTTGTAGGCGTTGACCGCGGTGATCCGGTATCCGGTGATCGGCGACCCGCCGTCGGTGCCCGGTGCGGCCCAGGTCAGGGCCAGCGAGGCGTTGCCGGCGGTGGCCCTGCCGATCGTCGGCGCGCCGGCGAGGGAGGCCGGGGTGACCACGTTGGACGGGGCGGAGGCCGGGCTGCTGCCCACGACATTGCTGGCCGTCACGCTGAGCGTGTACTGCTGGCCGTTGGTCAGCCCGCTCACGCTGGCGCTGGTCGCCGACGCCCCGACGGTCGTGGAGGCCGGCGCACCGCCGGAGGTGTTGGTGGCGGTGATTGTGTAGCCGGTGATCGACGAGCCGCCGTTGCTCGCCGGCGCGGTGAAGGTGACGCCAGCGGAGGTGTCGCCGGGGCTCGCCGTCCCGGCCGTCGGTGCGTCGGGGGCGGTGACGGTGGTGCCGGGGATGACCGGTTGAGCTGCCGACGCGGCGCTGATGCCCACCGCGTTGGTGGCGGTGACGCTGATCAGGTAGGACTGCCCGTTGGTCAGCCCGCTCACGGTGCCGCTCGTCGCCGACGCGCCGACCGATGCGGTGGTCGCAATGCTGGTGGCCGTGTTCACGGCGGTGATCGTGTAGCCGGTGATCGGGGAACCGCCGTCACCGGGAGCGGTCCAGGACACCGCAGCCGAACCCGGGCCGGCGGTCACTGAGACTGCGGCAGGGGCAGAGGGTGCGGTGGCCGGGCCGTTGTTCCAGGCCAGCGCGGTGGCGGAGTCCAGGGTGTAGTCCCGGCCGGTGGTGGACAGCACGTCCCACCAGTCGGCGAACAGGAAATTGGGGTCGGCGCCCGCGGCGACGGCCACCCCGTGGGCCCAGGCGGCCCGCTCGGCCGGTGCCGTACCCGCCGGGATGTCAGAACCGAGCTCGGTCAGCGCCCACGGCAGCTGAGTCTCGGCCGACGCGGCGAGGATCGGGGCCAGGTACTTCGCCGGGTCGCCGTAACCACCGATCTTCGCCCGGGTGTTGTAGGCGTCGAAGCCCATCACGTCAACGCTGCCCTGGGGATACCAGTCGTGCCAGTCGGTACCGGAATGGGGGTTCAGCGTCCACTTCATCAAGATCAGTGTCGGGACGCAGCCGGCCGCCCGGAACACCGGGGCGTAGGAGCGCCAGGACGCCAGGTACGCCGCCTTCTGCGCCGCGGTGGTGAAGTTGTCCTCTGGCTCGTGGAAATACGTCGCATAACACTTCATCGTTGGCGGTTTGCCCGCCAGGAACGTCGCGATCTGCGTGGGCGTACCGGGATTGACCGAATCGAAAGACAGGGACACGGTGCCGTTGTCCGGGATCGTCGCGAGCAGCTGGTTTTTCGACCAGGTGCTCGGTGTGTTGCTCAGGAAGACCCGCACCGAGCTCAGCGGACGCCCCAACAGGGTCGACACCCGGCCCACGTCGTCGAGGCTGTTGATCGACGTGCCGAAGCGCGACGTCGGGTACACCGATGGCACCGACGTCCCCGCGATAGCCTTCGGAGCGGCTGAAGCCGGCGCCATAGACTGCACCAACAAACCGCCCACAGCCATTGATACAGCAGCAGTGACAACGCCGACACGGCGCAAAGTTTTCATGCCGGGTGGATCGGCGGTGGCAATCCCGCCCTTGAGCAACGTCACCCGAACGCAGCAACCGCTCCGCTTTCGCCTACGGTCCTACCCACAGCCGCTGGTAGCCAGGGCCGCGGGCCGTCGACATTGCAGGCCGCTTGGGTCGCGATCGGCAGGGCCGCCTACTTGCGCGAGCAGGTGACGACCACGTTCGCCGCACCTGACGTTCCGACGATGACAGGGCCGTCGGTCATGCACGTGTTTTGACCGGAACCGAATTGTGGGCTGGTGCCGGTAACCTGATAGCTCCCAGGCGCAAGCGACATAGCAAACGTCCCGTCTGCGTGGGCCGCAGTGACCCGGCGGCTGCCATTACGCACGAACGTGATCTCGCCCCGCACCCCGGTCGGGCTCGCTCCCGGCGGCCCTCCGGTCAGGCGCAACATCCCGCTGACCTTGGCTTCCGGATGACCAGCGCAGGCGGTCGCCAGGACAAGCCCGGCGAGCAGGCAATGCTTGACCCTCACAAGACGCAGTATTCACCTCCGCGGCTCAATTCCCTAGACGAACGACGCAGCGGAAGCCGGTGTGTGCGGTGCCGGTTTTCACGTCCTGCCCTACTCGTGCAGCCGGCCGATACCGGGCACAGTAGTTGGGCGCGCAGAGGTACGAGCCGCCCTTGAGCACCCGGAGTTGGGCAGCGGGCTCGGATACATGATGCGCAGGTGCCCCCGAGCCACCGCAGCAGGCTCCCCCCTCGGGGCGCCGGCGCTCGTCGTAGGCGGTAGCCGTCCACTCCCACACATTGCCGATCAGGTCGAAAATGCCATAGGCGTTGGGCGGGTACGAGCCGACCGGCGAGGTGCCGGCGTAGCCGTCCAGGCACAGATTCTGGTACGGAAACGCGCCCTGCCAGGTGTTAGCCAACTGGCGGCCGGACGGGGTGAACTCCGTCCCCCACGCGTATTCGGCGTCGGCGAGCCCGCTTCGCGCGGCGCGTTCCCACTCCGCCTCGGTCGGCAGCGCTGTTCCGGCCCAGTCCGCGTACGCTTCGGCGTCGTCGGCCGCGACCTGCACGACCGGATGTCCATCGCGACCCTCGATCGAAGAGTCGGGACCCTCCGGCGACCGCCAGCTCGCCCCGGGCGCCCAGGCCCACCAGGTCGGTGTGCGCAGGTCGACGCCGCCGAGCGGTGGCCGGAACACCAGCGACCCGGGCACCAGCAGCTTCGGGTCCACCCCGGGGAAGTCGACCGGGTCGGGCGATCGCTCCGCCACCGTGCAGTAGCCGGTCGCTGCGACGAAAGCCGCAAACTGCCCATTGGTGACCGCGTACGAATCCATCCAGAAGGGCTCCACGGAGGCCGGCGACCGCGGTGCCTCCTCGGGATAGTGGTCGTCGGAACCCATCACGAACCGGCCGCCGGGCACGGACCGCATGCCGCGAGGAGGGGCCTCGGATGCACCGATGCGCAGCGCCTCGGCTATGGCTTGTACGTCCCGTTCAGGACTGCCACCGTATGTGAGGCGCTGTCGGCGACGTGGCGGTCCTTATCGGCAGAGGCCTGCTCCAGGGCCGGCAGAACGGGACGGGCCAGGGCGCCGAGGCTGTCGAGGGCGTTCGCCGCCTGCAACCGATACCACGACACGACGCCGCCAAGAAGGATCCCCTGCAAGGTGTCGAGCCCGCTGGCCACCTCACCAGAGACGCAGAGCGCCTCCGCGGCAGCGACGCAGACCGCGGGATAGTCGTCGGACAGCAGCCGGGTCAGCTCCGGCACGGCAGCCGGCACTCCACCGGGCATCATCCGGCATCCGTGGGCGGCCCAGAGCCGCACAATGACATTCGGATCAGCCAGCCAGGCGACGAGCTGGTCGGCGTTGCCGGCCTGTCGCTCGATCGCCGTAGCCGCGACACCGAGCACCTGTGCCATCGGATAGCTACCGGGAACCCGACTCGCGTCGTACCCCTCCATCGGCGAGCCTTCGGGGATGAACCCGTTGTCGTTGACCGCCACCATGTGCTCGTCAAGCCGCTGGCGCAGGTTGGCGAGGATCGTCGCATGGGCCGCGCTGTCGACGAGGTTTCTCACCTCGTCGCGGTCGGTCCTGAGGTCATAGAGCTCCTCGGCCGGCTTCTCCTGCCAGAACGTCGCCTGCACCGCTGGCAGCCCACCGGCCAAGAACAGCCGCTGCCACTCGCGGTAGGCGGTCTGTTGGAATACGTACTTCTGGTACTGGCCGGAAGGCAGGTGGGGGAGGTAATTGCGGATGTAGCGGTAGCGCGCAGTGCGCACCGTGCGTTGCATGTCGTAGCGCTCGTCCGTCCGGTCACGCGAGGCGAAGGCATACGTGCGAATTCTCCGGCGGGGCCCGGCGAAGGCAATACCGTTCATCTGCGGCGGCGCGGCGATGCCGGTCAGGCTCAGGACCGTGGGCGCGAAGTCCACGCTGCTCACCGGATTGCGCACCACAGATCCGGGCGCCCCCGGGCTGAGGGTGGCGTAGGGCGCCGGGAAACGAATGATGAGCGGTGTGGACAGGCCGCTGTCGTAGGCGAAATGCTTACTGCGTGGCAGCACACCGCCATTGTCTGAGTAGTAGAAGACGATGGTGTTCTCCGCCAGCCCGTCTGCAGCCAGCTGCCCGAGCATCTGCGCGATCTGCTCGTCCATGCGGGTGATTTGGTCGTAGTAGAGGGCGCGGCCCGCCCGGGCCGTGGCGGTGTCCGGCTGGTACGCCGGGATGCGCACAGAGCCAGGCGACACCCCGCCGGGTAGCGGCGCAGAAACATTCGGAAAGACCATGTGTTCATGAGTCGTGTCGAAGTTGAAGACGCTGAAGAAAGGCGTGCCAGCCGGTCGGTCGCGCCAGTGGGCGGTCGGGCTCGACTCATCCCACATGGCCGCCATGTCGAGCTGGACGTTGTAGTCGGTCTTGGCATTGTTCGTGCAGTAGTAGCCGGCCGCGCGCAGTAGCTCGGGAAAACCACGCAGCCACACCGGCGGGTGGCCGGAGGCGCGCATGTGCTCGGCGGGGCCGGTCGAGGTGGCGTACATGCCGGTGATCAGCGCAAATCGCGACGGGGCACAGACCGGGGCGGCGGAGAAGCAGTTGGCGTAGCGCACGCCTTCGCTGGCGAACTGATCCAGCGTGGGTGTCCGCGCGATGGGATCGCCGTACGAGCCGAGGAACGGGTTGTTGTCCTCGCTCACCAGCCACAGGATGTTTGGTTGGATGCCGATGGCTGCCGCTGAGCGGCCAGGCTTGCGAGCCTGCGCTGCCGGGCCCGACACCAACCGCCGGCCGCCGGCCAAAGCGCCGACACCCGCCAAGCCCGCCGCCAGAGCCGTCCGGCGGCTGACCTGTTCAGTCATCCGATTCCTTCATGTGCCAACCGACGAAACTGGTCCGCCGAGCTCGGCACAAACAAAGGTCCCACCCCCTTCCACAATTCTAGCGCAGTTTCTCGCTACCCCCACAGCAAATCGCGTAGCCCGGAAGCCCGGGCGATCGGACGCTCGACCGCTGCTCGGATCACCGCCTCGGTTCCGGCCAGGATCAGTTCAGTCCGGGCGCGGGTGACGGCGGTGTAGAGCAGCTCCCTGGTGAGAATGCGCGAGGTCGCGTCGGGAAGCATCACCGCTACCGTGTCGAACTGCGAGCCCTGACTCTTGTGCACGGTCATCGCGTACACCGTGTCCACCGCGGAAAGCCGGTTGGGGGCAAGTCGTAACAGCGACCCGCGTCGCTCGAAGACGGCCGCGACCCGGCCGTCGGGCTCGGCCAGGACCACCCCGGTGTCGCCGTTGTACAGATGCAGGCCGTAGTCGTTTTCGGTGACCAGCAAGGGTCGGCCGATGTACCAGGCGCCGCCGGCCGCGAAGCCGTCGACACCGGCGGAGAGCCACCGCTCGACCCGGTCCGTCCACGTCGCCACGCCGTACGGGCCACGCCGGTGCGCGCACAGCAACCGGAAGCTGTCGAGCGCCCGGATGGCCTCGAGGCCGTGCCCGGATCGGGCCGCCTCGGTCACCGACCGGCCGGCAATGACCGCAGCCTCGTGCACGGGCTGCAGCGCGGGGAGCGCACCGGGCTGGGCAATGTCGACCGGGAGCCACTCAACATTGCCCGATCCCGTGGCCAGCACGTCGATCACCCCGTCGGCGTCGCCCCGCCGGATCGCCTCGGCCAGCGCTGCGATCGCCCCGGTGAACCGGTGCACATGCCGCAGGATCACGATGCCATCGCCGACGGTCGCGCCGGCCGGTGGTTCGGCGGCAGGCACGTCTTGACCGGTCGCCTCCGCCAGCAGGCGCCGCGCCGGCTCTCGGATCCATAGCTGATCGGCGGCCGGACCGACGACGTCACCGAGGACCGCGCCGGCCTCCACCGACGCGAGTTGCTGCGGGTCTCCGACGAGAATCAGCCGGGCGCCGGGCCGCACCGATTCCACCAGCCGGGCCATCAACGACAGCGAAACCATCGACGTCTCGTCGACAATCACCACATCGTGGGGCAGCCAATTGCTGCGGTTATGGCGGAATCGGCTGCGGTTGCCGGGGCGCCAGCCGAGCAGCCGGTGCAGGGTGACCGCCTCCATCGCGGCCAGTCGCTTCCGGATGCCGTCGGCCACGTCGATCCGGCCCGCTTCGTCATGCACCGCCTCCTCGAGGCGGGCCGCGGCCTTGCCGGTCGGAGCGGCCAGCGCCACGAGCGGCGGCGGGACGCCGGCCGCCACGGCCTGCTCCTCCAGCAGCGCGAGAATCCGAGCCACGGTGGTCGTCTTTCCCGTTCCCGGGCCGCCGCCGACGACGGTGAACTGGCGCAATACCGCCGATGCCGCAGCAAAACGCTGGTAGTCCGGCTCGGCACCGGCAAACAGCCGGTACAGCCCCGAGGAGAGGGCACCCAGGTCGACGCCCGCCGCCACGTCCTGCGCCCGGGCCTGCAGGTCGGCCGCGACCCTGCGCTCTTCGCGCCAGTAGCGGTCGAGGTAGAGCCTGGTGCCGGCCAGGCGCAGCGGCCGATCGGCCGGCCCCGTCGCAACCAGCGGGCTGGTCGCCACGCCGGACAGCCAGGAGTGCGGGTCCGGCCAGGGCAACGCCTGCAGGTCGATCGGGAAGTCGGCGTCGACCGTGGCGCTCTGCCGGATGTCGGCCAGATCGGTGCAGACATGACCCAGTCGTGGCGCCCGCACGGCCAACGCCACGGCGATCAGCACGCCGTCGTCCTCTTCGCCACCGAGACGCCCGAGCCGTTGCGCGACGTGGACATCGGCCGCGCTCAGCAGGCCGGCCGCGTTGAATTCCGCCAGCACGCCACCAGCGCGCCGCACCAGGCGCACGTCGTACGGATCCATTTCGGAGAGTGGCTCGGTCGACGTCACGGCGCCGAGCCGCCCCGATCGAACAGATCGCTCAGCGCCTCGACCAGGGCCGCGGGTGCCTGCCAGGCGAACACCCCGCCCGGCTGCCCGTCGACGCGCGGACTGCCGGCGCCGCCCATCCCCCGCACGAACAGATAGAGAATTCCGGCCAGATTGACCTCGGGGCGGTAGCCGGGCAGCCGCCAGCGCAGGTAGCGGTGCAAAGCGACCGTGTAGAGCAGCGCTTGCAGCGGGTAATGCGAGTGGTACATCTCCTCGGTCAACGCATCGGGTCGGTAATGCCAGGCGCTCAGCTCCGCGGCGGCACCCAGCCGGTTGGTCTTGTAGTCGACTACGGCAAAGCGGGGTACGCCGGCCGCGGTCCGCACCCGCAGCACCAGGTCGAGGCTTCCGGCCAGATAACCGCGCAGGTCGCGGCGCAGGGCCGGGTCGCGGAGCCGTTCGGCGTACGGGGCCAGCACGTCATCGGCGGGCAGGTGCTCGGCGAGCAGGAGGCTGATCCTTTCCACCGACAGCGTGGACGTGGACGCATCTCCGCCGACCAGCGGCAGCTCGAAGCCCAGCTCGTCAATGCGGTCGCCTGGTCCGATGTCGCGCAGCCGGACCTCCTCAACCGACGGACCGAGCGGAGTGTCGACGGCGGCCCGCAGACCCGCCACCACCAGCGCCGGGTCGCCGATATTCACCTGCCGGCGGCCCTGTTGCGCCTCGATGCAGGTGGCGATCTCCGCATCGAGATCGACCGCGGTGAAGTCCAACCGCTCCAGCACACCGTGAATGAAGGTGCCGACCTCGGCGCCGGCCGGCATCGCGGCCAATAGGCACGGCAAAGACCGCAGCTCGCCGGGCTCTCCCTCGCCGATGACGCCCGGGCCGGCGGTGGCGTCCTCGTCGGAGAGCACCGGCTCCTCGGCTTCGCTGGCCACCCGGGCCTCGTACGTGCCGGCGGTGATGCCGCTGTAGGAGGTACGCCGCCAGAGCGGATCGAGCCGGCGGTCGAAGCGACCGGCCCGCAGATCGGGGCGCGGGTGCCGCTCCCCCGACCAGACCGCACCATGTCCGCCGTCGGTCCGCTCGACGCTGATGCAGTCCGGCGCCCGGCCGGCGAGCTTGGCGAATGTGGCCCGTACCTCGTCGTCCGCCGGCACCTCTTTGCCGGTCGGCGCGATATTGCCGTCGTGGTCGCGGGAAAACAGCAGCCGGGACAGGGCGGAGTTGCGGCTGTCCCACGTGCCGGCCCACCACACCACTGCCTGGTGCTGCGCCCGGGTCAACGCCACATAGGCCAGGCGCAGGTCCTCCCCGCGCTTCTCCGTCTCGTACTGCTCGCGATTCCGCAACAACCCGAAGCCGCGGTCGGCCACGTCGATCTTCCGGCGATCCTGGTCGGCCGTATCGTGAAATACCGGTGGGTCGTTGTCAGGAATCCAGGTCGGCTCCCAGAGATACGGGCAGTACACGACCGGAAACTCCAGACCCTTGCTGCGGTAGATGGTCAACACCTGCACCGCCTCGGCGTCAGAGTCCAGGCGGCGCGAACGGTCCTCGCTGTCGGCATCCGCCGCGGCCTCGGCGATCCGCTGGCGCAGCCAGCCGGTCAGCGCGGTGACCCCCAGCTGGTCTGAAAGGGTGATCGCGTGCAATAGCTGGCCGATATGGCGCAGGTCGGTCAGCTGCCGTTCCCCGTCGGCGTGGGCAAGAATGCGGCCGGGCAGGCCCTCCGCCTGGGTGACGGTGTCCAGCAAGGCCGCGACGCCCCGCCGGCGCAGCACGCCGGCCCACCGGTGCAGGCGGGCATGCACGTCCTCCCAGGCGTCATCATCGGCGCCGGCCACCTGCTCGGCCGTCCAGCCCAGGAACACGGTGAGCGCCGCCGCATGGGCCGGGTTGGCCACGGTGGGTCGCTCGAGTGCCTCCAAAAATCGCAGCCACTGGGTGGCCGCGGGTGTCGCAAAGACGCTGCCGGCGCCGTTGATCACCGCGGGCACGCCGACCGCGTCGAGTGCCTGGCGCACCAGCGCCGCCTCGCGGTGGCGGCTGACGAGGACGGCGATGTGCCCCGGGCGGACGGCTGTGCGCCTGGTTTCGCTTCCGTCAGTGGCGCGCTCGATCAGGTCGGCACCGGAGGAGACAAGCCGGACGATGTCGCCGGCGAGATCCGCCGCGACGTGCCCCCGGGCGTCGTTGAGCCTGGCGTACCCCTTGTCGGTGAGAGAAGCGAAGGAATCGCGGTGAACAATTCGGACTCGCAATGGCGTTGTCACCGGGGCGCCGGTGAGACGGCATTCTTGGTTGCCGTCGGCGGCCCGGACGGTGCGGTAGGCGATGCCCTCGTGCCCGAGCGTCGAGCCGCCGAACACCGCGTCGCAGGCGTCGACCAGGCCCTGGTCGCTGCGCCAGTTGATGCTCAGGGTCGCCCGCGTCTGCGCCGCTGCGGCCGCCTCGAGGTAGGCGTAGACGTCCGCCCCACGGAAGGCGTAGATCGCCTGCTTCGGATCCCCGATCAGGACCAGAGTGCAGCCGCCGCTGCCGAATGCGCTTCGCATGATCTGCCACTGAACCGGATCGGTGTCCTGGAATTCGTCGACCAGGGCGACCCGATAGCGCGCCCGGAGCCGCTCGCCGGCCGCCGCGCCCCGGGTCTCGTCGACCAGCGTCTGGCGGAGCCGGGTGAGCAGATCGTCGTAGGTGAGGATGGCGGCGTTGCCCTTGCGGCGCTCGACCTCCTTGCGTACGGCGCCGGCCAGGCGTACGCGCATCGCCGCATCGCTGTCGGGAGCTGCCCCCCGGGGCTCGAGAATCGCGTCCGGGTTATATACGGCCTTTTGGCCAATCACCAACGCCTGCGCTCGGCTGAACGGCGCAGGGTCGCCAGCGTAGAACTTGCGGACGTAGAGGTCGTCGACCACTTCTTCGACCAGGTCGGGCACGTCGTCGACGAACGTCGCGTCGAGATCGACATCGCCGGCCACACCCAGCCCGCTGAGTACGTGCTGGCAGAAACCGTGCGTGGTCGCGATGGTGGCCGCGTCGAAGTCTGCCAGCGCCGCGGCCAGCCGTTGCCGGCGCTTCTCCACCTCCTCCCGCGGGCCGGCTGCCAGGAGCCGCAGGACGTCGTCGCGTTCAGGCACCGGTACGCCGGCCAATGCACGCGCCAGGCCCTGCTCGGCGCTGACGAAGCGCTCGTGCACCCGGTCGCGCAGCTCGCTGGTCGCCACGCGAGTGAAGGTGACCAGCAGCAGCTGGTCGAGCGCGACGATCCCTTCGGCCACGTAACGGGTGGCCAACGCGGCGATCGTGAAGGTCTTGCCCGTGCCGGCGCTGGCCTCGAGCACCGTGACGCCGGTGGGAAGCGGGCCGCAGACGTCGAACGGCGCAATGTCGGTCACCGGTCGGCCAACATCTCGCACTCGAGCAGCGGCTCCCACAGCCGGCGGGCATAGCGCCCGAATCGGGAGGGCTCGCTCGCAGCCCAGCCCGGACCGCTTTCGCCGTCACCGGGAGAATTCGTGAGGAGATCGGCGTAGGAGCACGTGTCGCCCAGGACGAGGACGTGCTCGGGATCGGAGTCCTCCTTGGGGAATCGCCAGGCGGATTCCCAGGCGGCGCGGGCCGGCGTCTCGGGATTCTTGCCGGCTACGGTCGCTGCGGCATAAGCAGCCGACGATACGCAGTACAACGGAAGCGGCTCACGCATCCCGCGGTCGTAGAGGTCCACCAGCTGTACGAGATAGCCCGTTGCTTTAGCGCGACCGGCATCGGCGTCTCCACTGAAAGCCGGGAGACGGGCGATCGTCACGCTGGCCCGCTTTGCTTCGAAGCGGTTGCGGCCGACGGTGACGGCGGTGAATTCGGCGTCGGGATGGGCGGCGGTGAGGCACAGGAATTGCACCCAGGCGGCCAGCCGGTGCTTCGGACCGACCCTCGAATACGTCACCGACCGCAGCAGATTGCCGCCGACGACCGGCACCGTGCCGATCAGCGACCGGCCGTCGGGCAGCCGCAGGTGGACGTCCACCGAGCGCGGCTCGGCGTCCCCGACGAGGAGTCCATTGGCCGCCGACACCAGGCTTTCCACCGCCGGGCAGACGCTGGCGAGGATGGGGGCGCCGAATGCGCCGGGCGGGATAATCCCGCGGGCCGTCTCGGCGGCTACGCAGGCCGCCGCGTCCGCGCCGGCGAGGCGGGCGTCGAGCAGTCGCTGGCCGACGCCCCATTTTTCCAGGGCGTCGAGTTCGACCGGCAGGGCGTCGTCGACCTGCTCGTAGTAGTCGCCGACGGTGACCCCGAGTCGCCGGCGCAGGAACGCCTTGACCGGGTGCTGGACGAATTGCATCAGCCGCTCGACCTCGATGACATCGGTCACCGGTGCAGGCAGCGGACCGGCGAGGAAGGGCGCCCGATCCGCGCGTGGGCCGGTCAAGGCGCGCGCGCCATCCAGGGACACCACATCGAAGCTCCATGGTCGATCCGCCACCAGGGCGCCCACGGTGAAATTGCGCGCATCGAACGGTTGTAGCGGGTGCTGAACGACAATGCGTTTGCGTGCCGGTTCGTCGTCGCCGGTGCCGACCGTACGGTCGACGACATCGAGCAACTCCCCCAGCGGCACCGCCGGCGAGCGCTCGGCGTTGGTCCGATCGTCGCGGCCGGAATAGGTGATGACCAGCCGCTCGGTGGCGGCCATCAGCGCATCCAAAAGGAGTTGGCGATCCTCGCTGCGGGATTCCCGGTCGCCGACGTACGGATCATCGAGGGTGAGGTCGTCACCGTCGCGGGTGGCCTTGCGCGGAAAGACGCCGTCGTCCAGGCCCAAGAGCACCACGACCCGATGCGGCACCGACCGCATCGGCACCATCGTGCAGATCGTGAGGTGGCCGGTCCGGAAATTGGCCCGGGTGGGGCGGCCCCGCAGCCGGTCGGCCAGCAGCGAACGGATTTCCGGCAGGGCAAGGACAATGCCGCCTTCGGCGCTGTCGATCGCGGCCTCACCGACGAGGTCGTCGAGCAGGCGCCGGAGCTGATCACGCTGCCAGGAATCCCTTTCCGACGTGGCGGTCAGTGCATCGGCCGCCGTGCCGATCGCCGCCGTCCACGCCGGCAGCGTCTGCGGATCGCCGAACCCGTCGAGCGCCGACTGCAGGCGGTCGACGAATTCGGCGAACCGGCCGACCAGGTCGATCGCGCCGCTCTCCACATCGTCGAGGGGCAGTACGCCGGCGAACAGCCGCTGGTCCTCCTCGGCCATCGCGACGCCGAGCAGCGTGCGGTCGAGGCCCGCCCGCCACGTGTTGGCCGAAACCCGGTCGAGCTTGTATGCGGCGCGGTGTTCCGCGTCGAGCCCCCACCGGACACCGGTCGCGGCGACCCATTCCTTCACCCTGGCAAGGTCGTCGTCGTCCAGGCGAAATCGCCGGCGGACCGGGTCACGACCGGCGAGGTCGAGCACCTGCGGGGCGGTCAGCCGGGAATCGGCCAGGCTCAACAATTCCGCGACAACGGCCAGCACCGGATTGGTCTGCCGGATCGATCGATCGGCCAGCCGCACCCGCAGATCAGCCGAGTCCGGGCCACCCTCCTCGAGATCGCCCGCACCGAACGTGGCATGGATGAGCGGGGCGTACGTCTCGATATCCGGGCACATCACGATGATGTCCCGGGCCTCCAGCGATTCGTCTGCGGCGAGCAGGTGCAAGACGACATCGCGGACGACCTCGACCTGCCGGGCGCGGCCATGGCAGTCGTGGACTGCGACACTGCGGTCGGATTCGTCGAGCCGCGCGCGGATGTCCTCCTGTCCGGGCAGGGGCGCCCCGGGCGCCGGCCGGTCCGCCCGTACGTCGGCCTGCAGGCGCTGCAACAGGTTGCCCGTCGTCGTCTCGATGTCTTGGTGCTGGTCGAAGTGCTTCCCACCGCCGGCGGTCAGCACCAGCTGCATCTCCCGGGCATCGCGGCCCCACGACGCCAGCAGCGGATTACGGGGAATTTCGGCGGTCCGGTCGGCCTCGCGCCGCATGATCCCGGTCCGGCCCTCGATGACGCCGGCAATCCGCTGCCACAGCACCGGGGACGGGTGCAGCAGGAACAGGTGGATGTCGCGCCCGTCCGACAACGCATGCAGCACCTGTAGATAGCTGGCCGGCAGGCGGGTCAGGCCGAACAGGGACAGCCGGCGGGGCAGTTCGACGATCGACGGCTCCGTTCGCAACCGGGCGCAGGCATCGTCGAGCCGCTCCGCTGGGCTGGCGGTGCCGAGCCGCGCCGAGAGGCGCCGCCACAACTCCGCCTGCCACGCGGCCCGCTCGGGCAGCGTCCGGCCGGCGCCGTCGACGTCCTCGCCGGCCGCCCAGGCCCGCACCATCTGCGGGCGATGCACGGCGTAGCGGTCGTAGAGGTCGGCGATGTGCCGGACGCTGGGAAACCTGCGGGGCTGCCGGCCGGCGCCCGGCTCGGCCGCACCGAGATGCGCGGCCAAGTCACTGAGCCAGGGCTCACCCAGGCACTCGTCCACGACCTCCATCAGCGGCCAGACCGACCGCTCCGGCCGCCATGGATCGGCGTCCCGGTCGACGCCGGACGCGACAGCCACCGCGCCTCCCACGACCGTGCCAGGAAAGGGAAAGTCGACATTCGCACAGACCCCGTCGTAACGACCGGCCGTCACTCCGAGGCGCCCGGATAGGCGCTGGCTGAGCCAGCGCTCGACGCCGCGGGTGGGCACCGAGACGACTTCGGCATGCATGGGGTCATCGAGTGGATCACCGATGACCGAGCCGAGTGCCTCGACCAGGGCGTCAGCGCGTTCTGCTCGATGAAGGTGCAGCACGATCGGATTCAGTCTCTCGGTCAAGCCGTGCATCGACGGCGGTCTCGATAGGGACGCTACCCGGTCCCGGCCGGCGCAGAGGCGCTTCGCTGGGCAGCCGGCTCAGGTGACAGCACGGCGCCGACCGACCGACCCTACGGCTACCCGGTCGCGGGGGCCGGTGAGCACCTTGGCGTCACCTTTCGTTTTCGTCGACGCCGTGCTTAGGTCAATCAGGGGAAAGGAAACGTCGTGATCCGTTTCGTCACCACGAAATTGTCCATAGCGGCTGCCGCTGTCTTCGTGGCAGCGATAGCCGCAGTACCCGCCGGGCTGAGTGAGCCATCAGCCGCCGCCGTGGCCCCGCCCCTTCCGAGTGCGATGGCCTCGACTGGTGACTCGATCACCCGAGCTTTTGACGTCGGCTCCTGCTGCGTCTTTCAGGACGCCCCACAGTATTCCTGGTCGACCGGCTCCGCGAAGGCGGTACAGAGCCACTACCGGCGGCTCCTGGCCCGAAATCCGGCGATCAGCGGGCACGCCACGAACGTGGCGCAGACCGGCGCGAAGATGATCGACCTCGACCGCCAACTCGTCCGGGCCGCGGCCAGCCGGCCGCAGTACGTCACCGTCCTCCTCGGCGCGAACGACGTGTGTACGTCGACCCGCCCCGCAATGACGTCTCCCGTGGTGTTCCAGAATCAATTCAGCAGCGCCTTGACGCGGTTCACGGCGGCTCGGCCGAACGCCAAAATTCTGGTCGGGTCCATCCCCAACGTCTATCAATTGTGGTCGGTCCTGCACACCAACCCGGCGGCACGGACGACCTGGCAGCGGTTCAACATCTGCCAGGGCCTCCTCAATGCGGCCAACACCGAGGCCGACCGGCAGGCGGTGCTCTCCCGCGAGCGGGCCCTCAACGCCGCCCTCGCTCGGGTCTGCGCCCACTTCACGCAGTGCCGATGGGACAGGCTCGCGACATTCGGCGTCGCCTTTACGGCGGCCGACGTCAGCACCGTCGACTACTTCCACCCCAGCGTGAAGGGGCAGAACCGCCTGGCCGCCGTGAGCTGGGCCACCGGCTACTGGCCGGCGCGTGACCGGCGCACGACTTCGGCCGACGGCGGTCGCCCTGACTCAGCTCAGTAGTTCTGCACCACGTCCCGCCACGCGGCCTTGCTCCGGGAGTCGGTGAGGCGGTAGTCCGTTCCGCTCGGGCCGACCGCGTCGAAGTAGATGCCGAAAATGGCGGCCGACCGACGGGCGGCATGCTGACGGGCCAGGAAGGCGCCAACACCGCGGAGCCAGACCGCCCGGTTGGCGCCGGCGGGATCGGTGCTGCTCAACGTGCTGCCCACTTCCGAGACACCCCACGCGATGCCCCGGTTGGCCGCTGCCCAGGTGGTGATTGGTTTGAAGATGGTGGCCGGGTCACCGTAGAGATTCTTCTTCCCCGCGTGGTTGTAGCAGTCGAAGCTCAACATGGACTGCGCGCTCGCAACGTAGTAATCGTGCCAGTTACGGCCGGAAGCGGCGTTCATCGTGTAGCACATCAAGATCAGGGTCGACCGGAGATGGTTGTTTCCACCTGCGGCGGCTTTGGCCAAGCCAGCGATGTGCTGCCAAGCGGTGCGGTAGTCCGCGGCGGTGAACTCATGCCTGGCGATATTGTCCTCTGGCTCATGGATGTAGGACCAGAAAACGTCGTAACTCCGCGGAGCGCCGGCGAAGAAGGCGCGCAGGCCACGGTCGTAGGTCCCGGCGATGACATCGCGCGGCGCATACTTGAAGGAAACGACCACCGGGCGCTTGCTCATTCCGGCGTTGCCGGGCCACGGTTTGACCGGCCCGGGATTGAAGACCCGGCTGATCGGCATGCGGCCGTACCTCGCGTCCTCGCGGGCCAGTGCGGCGGCAAAGGTCTCCCCGCCGGTCGGCGAGACCAAAGCGCCGAAGAGGGTGCCCGAGGTAGCGGCGTTGGCGGGCTGGCTGAGGCCCGTCGCCATGGCCGTGGCCAGCAAGAGTGCAGACAGACGACGAAGCATGGGCGGCATATCCTCTCGTGAGACGCCCGGTCAACGGCCGGAGTCCGTGAGTTGGGGGAGGCTCCAGGAAGCTGGAGCCGTCGGCGCCGCTGGTAGGCAGGGCACTGGAAGCTTATCGTAGCGCTTGATCCGACATGTCGGCTTCGCCCCTACTACTCCTCCTGCCGGGCAACCGCACTACGCGGCTGGCGAAGGTCTGATACGTCACGCCCCAGCGAGGCCATGTCCGGCGCCCAGCAGCGTCTTCCCCCGGTCGGTCAGCGCCCTCACCTGTGCATCGTCCACCGGTCCGTGGCCGAACTCGGCAGCGGTGAGCTGCTGCTGGATGCGGTCGGTGAGCTGGTCGCGCTCAGCGCCCAGTTGGCTGAGTCGCTGTTCGATTCGAGCGTACGTCGCGTCACCGTCGGGCCCGCCGCTTTCCAGCGCACGGGTGGAGGCGCGCAGGGTGTCCATCCCGAACTGGCCGGGACCGGCCAGCAGCTGCTTCTGGACAGCTCCCAGTCGCAGCAGCGCCGCGTAGTGGTTGCGCAGCGGGCCGGGAAGGACGGCTGGATCGAGCTCCTCGGCCAGCACTCGGCCATCGGTCCGATAGTCGTCGTGCAGCCCCAGTAGGGCCAGCGTCGTCGGCCGGAGATCGGTCTGATCCGCCCAGGTCCGGCTGTCCTGGCCGCGGGCGAGCAAGCCCGGGCCGACGATGCCGAGCCAGATGCTGGTCATGTCCGGGCTGATGGTGCCGTGGTTCCAGGCGTATCCGGGTGGCTCGCTCACGCACGGACTGGTGCAGTCCGCGGCGCCGGCATAGATGTATTCGTCGGGCTGCCCGAACATGGTGAACGTCGGCGTCCTCGCCGGATCGGCATCGACGAAGTGCAGGATCTTTTCCTCGACACTGTCGGCGAGATAATGACTGACCTTCTGTCGTTGTCCGGTCAGCGGATTGGTGATGGCGAGCCGGGCCGCTTCGCGCTCCAGGCGGCGCACGCGGGGGTCGGTGCGATCGGGGCGGCCGGTCACATAGATGGCCGGTGCCGGGTCGTTGTGCTGGCTGAACGGTGTCGTGTTGTGCTCACGGGTGGCCAGCAGACCGGGCAGGTTCACGCTGACCTCGCCCTTGACGGCATAGCTGCACGGCACCGTGACACCGTCGCACTTGGCCGGCTTCGGCGGGCTGCCGACGAAGTGGTCACCCTCGTCGGTGGTGACGGTGAACAGCGTGTTCCTCGGCGTGATGCCGTCCCGGCGCATCCGGTCGAGGAAGGTGGCGAAGGCGGCATCGTAGGCCCGCAATTGCGCCACATAGCCCGCCTCCCCCGGCCCGAAATCGCCGGTGCCGCCGGCGTGGTCGGTGTGGGCATCGGACAGGTAGGCATAGGTCACCGGCACGCCGTGTTCCTGCATGTCGGCGACGTAGGCGAGACCGTTGTCCGGAGTCATCGCGTCGAACCCGGGGAACCCGGCGTTTCCGCCGGCGCCACGGATCACCCGGCCGGAGAGGCTGGTCACCGGGTGCTGTGGACTGATCAGCGGGCGGATGAATTTGTTCCCGAACAACGCCTTGTGTCCGCGGTAGCCGCCTGGCTCATCAGGCAGTGCATCGGCCTGGCCACCGCGGCAGTTCGTGGACGCGCGGGCACAGTGCACCGCCAGACCGACGAAGTCGGCATACGCCCGATCGGGATTCTTTTTGACCTCAGCCGCCTCGGGCGAGTCCGCGCCGAAGACGGTGGGGATGTCGGTCTCGATGTTCTCGAGCACCGTGTTGCTCGCGGCAACAGCACCGACGTCACAGCCGGCCCGGGTGTAGGGGACCCAGGGCGCCGGCGTGTTGACATTGTGGCCGGTCGGATTCGCCGCCCGGTTCGGGGAGTAGATCATGTTGTACTTGTGGTCGGTGGGCGCGCCGGTCGGGTCGAAGATCGGGTCGGTCCAATAGGCGAAGGAGACGCCCGGATTGGTGCTGCCGTCCGGGTTGTAGTACGGATAGCTGTTGGACTGGGTGACGCCGTGGCGGTCCGGATACAACCCGGTAAGGGCCGACAGCACGTTCGTCGCGGTGTGGGACAGCACATCGTGGTCGTTGCTCAGCAAGGTGCCGTTGCCGGTCAGGAAGTGCAACAGGTGAGGCATCTGCTGCAGGTCACTGGGCACCCGCGGGTTATCCCGGCGCAGGTGCACGTTGTCGAATTGCAGGGCCACGACATGGCGTATTCCGTTGCCCAGCTGACAACCACCCGCGGATCCCGGTTCACCGGAGACGGTCGCCGAGCCGGCCGGGGCGCCCATGCTGAGGATTACGGCAGCGGCGCAGGCGGCGGTCAATGCTGCTCTGGTGCGAACATTGTTTTCCTCCAGGCCTACCGTCAAGGACCGCCGCCCACCCTGCACCCGAAGACCGCGCTTGTCTACCAACAGCGCAGCAACGGCAGATGGCCGGCGGGCGCCGCGCGCGCTCTGATCAGGCCGATAGGTCGGCGGGGCGCCGGCCGCCGCCCCGGGCGTCCGCCGGCCCGGGACGTACCAGCCGTCGCCAGGCCAGGAACCCGTACACGACAAAGGCGCCGTACACGCCATAGAGGAAGGCCGAGGGGTAGTAGCCAAAATGCAGCAGCTCGGGAACGCCGACGAGGTCGACCGCAATCCAGCAGAGCCAGAAGTCCACCCAGCCCCGCGCCATCGCGTACGTCGCCAGCATGGAGCCGACGAAGATCCAGGAATCGGCCAGGTAATACCACCATGGTGCAGGGAACCCCGCGCCCACCACCCGGAAGACACCGAAGACGATGAGCACCGCCGGCACGCCCCAGCCGAGATAGCGGGCGCGTTCGCCTCGGCTCGCCCAGCGCGGGGTCACCGCGACTCCGCTGGCATCCGCCCGCTGACGACGCTGCTGGCGCCAACGGACCCACCCATAGGCGCTCACCGCGATGAAGAACAGCTGCCGAGACGCCTGTCCGTAGAGCGGCGCGCCGTGCCCGTCGAGCAGCGCCGTGCCGGTGAACACGGTGAACAGCAGGCCGTTGCCGACGATGCCGACCGGCCAGGCCCACACGCGCCGGCGGAGCCCCCCGACCGCCGAGGCGAACCCGAAGGCGTTGCCGACAATCTCGCGCCAGGTGATCTGGTGTCCACCGACACTCAAGTGGGCGTCGTAGAGGAACTGCAGTGCGCTCATGCGAGGAAGTAGATTCGATCGACGGTGATCGCCCTACCCCTGCTTCTGGTGGCGGACCAGCGTGGGCTCGACCGAGTAGGTGATGCGCTGCTCGCCTGACTGGCGCGCCGGGTAGCTGTCGACGCCGAGGTACTTCTTGGCGAGCCGGTCGATGTGGCCGTCTGCGTCATCGGTGCTGCCGCTGGCCGTGCCGCGGATCTCCACGTAGTCATAGGGGTTCGACTCGTCGTAGACCAGCACGGTGACTCGCGGGTCACGTTCGAGGTTGGTCGGCCACTTCCGGCCGACGGCACTGTTGACCGCCAGCTTGCCGTTCTCAACGTTGGTCCAGACGACTGTGCTGTGGATGGACCCGTCCTCGTTGACGGTCGAGACCACTGCATGGTTACGTTGATCGAGGATATCCTTGACGCCCGCTTCGTCGATTCCTGCCATGGGTGCACGTCCTTTGTTGGTCGCCATTCGACGACAAGATCGTACGTGGGGCGCCCGCCGGCCCGACCCCTAGCGCCCGGTTACGGTGACCGCGGCGGCCGGGACCTGGACATGGGCGGCCTGCTCGGTCAGCCGGGCCGCTCCTTCGGCCGCGCTGACTCCGGTGCTGGCGGCGAACGACGGTGGGTTGGCGACCATGGTGCCGGTGAAGGAGACACGCTGGCCCGCTCGGATGTGTTGCCCGGATTCGGTCGCGGTCTGCAGCTGCACCCAGAGCCGATGCTGGAAGTCGGTGCCGATCCAGAAGCCCTCGTCGGCGGGCACGCTCAGCACCAGAGCATGATTGGCGCGCACCGGCCGGCCCAGGTAGCCGGTCAGGGAGCGATCCGGGTCGACGTCGACTGCCCGGCCGGCCACCGACAACGGCGGGAGCGGCTTGGGCTGGGTGACGCTGGCGCCGGCCTGGGCCGGCTGGAGCGTGGGTGCCGTGCGGTGGGCGGGGGAGCGACCGACGCCGGTCGCCAGGACCGCCGCAACGACAGCCACCCCGACCGCGCTGGTCGCGGCGGCCTGGACGGAGCGCTGGTGAGCTCGCCGGCGAGCTGCCTCCAGCAGCGCCGGCGCCCATACCCAGGGAGCCAGCCCGGCGAGGGCGCGTTGGCGCTGGAGCAGCGGACCGCTCGCCTCCGCGCAGGCCGGACAGCCGATCAGATGCCGGACGGTGGGCAGGTCCACGCCACGCAAGCCGAGGACGTAGCCGACCCGTAGCCGGGCCCGGGCCCGGGCCAACCGGGCCGCAACCCCACCCGGCGTGGTGCCGTGGGCCTGCGCCAGGCTGACTGTGTCCTGCCCGTCGACTTCGTGGGCCAGCAGCAGCCGGCGATCTGCCAGGGGCAGGCCATCGAGTGCGGCGGCAAGAGCTGCCTGCTCTTCCCGGCGCAGCACGACGTCTTCCGGGCGGTCCGGCTCGCGCAGGTCGACCACCCGGTGCGCATGCCGGCGATGCCGGTCGTGTTCCCGGCCCATTTCGGTGACCAGATTCCGGGCCGTGACAACGGCGTACGGCAGCAGCGACGACTCGTCCAAACGGTTCCGGGCGGCCAGCACCCGCAGCAGCGTCTCCTGCACGACATCGTCAACGGCGTGCCGGTCACGCAGCCGCGCCGACACGAAGCGGCGTACCGGACCCGCAGCGGCCAGCAATTCCTGCTCGCCCCATTGACCGGCTTGCTCGGCGCGCAGGCTCACCTGTATTCACCCGTCAACATCGGACCCAGGCTACGCCGCCCGCGGCGTGGTCCGATCCGGCTGCCGGCCGCTCAGGCCTGGCGGCCGCCGGAGACGGCGGTGGCGCCGGTGGTCTGCTGCGCGCTGTCCTTCGCCTGCTGCGCCTGCGCCTTGACGCTCGGCGCCTGCCTGACCTGGGCGGCGATATTCGGCTTCTCCTGGTCGTACTTCGCGGCCATGGCCTCCCAGCGGGTGGACATGGTCTTCACGCCACCGCCGCCGACGGCGACGATCGCGATGCCGACGGCCGCGGCGAGTGCGGCGTACAGGACGGCGTTGACGACGTTCGTCGCGATGTGCAGCTGGTTGAGGGCAGCGATCAGGCCGAATGCCAGGATCAGCCCGGACGCCAGGTTGGCGAGGACCTTGCCGTAGGACAGGCCGCCCAGGCTGTTCTCGATCAGCGCCTTGACCGCGGCGGCAACCGCAGCGGCGATGATGACGATCAGGATCGCGACGAAGACCAGCGGCAGGTAGGCGATGATGGCGGTCAGGTAAGTGCTGATCGGGTTGGGCCCGAACACCCCGAACGCCGTGGACAGCACGAAAAGCATCACCGCGTAGAAGACGAGCTTGGCAAGGATGCCGGCGGCGTCGTACTGACTCTTCTGCAGCGCCTTCTTCACCCCGCCGCGCTCGACGAGATTGTCGAATCCGACCTTCTGCAAGACCTTGGTCAGGACCTTAGCGATGGCCTTGGCGATCAGGTAGCCGATGATCAGGATGATCAGGAACACCACGAGCTTGGGAACGAACGTCGCAATGCTGGTCCAGGCACTCGTCAGCCCGGTCGAGAAATCGATGGCTTTCGCCATGTACGTGCTCCTCCTTCTGTGACGGTCCGGTCGGCTGCCACCGGACCTGCCCGCCCACCAGCCGTTGCCGGTGGATCGGCTGAACTCAAGGCAGCCCTCAGAAGGGAAACGGCCGACCGGTGTCGGCATGACGCACTAATTTTCGGTCGGGCCCGGATCAGCGGACCGGATGCAGCAGCCTGACCGGTGCGTCGGCGACCTCGATGCAGTTCCGGCCGACGCTCTGGGCGTGGTAGAGCGCCGCGTCGACCTGCCGCATGGCATCGGCCGGATCTGCCTGGTCGGTGGTCATCTCGGCGATACCGACACTGACGGTGAGCAGACCGCCGGCGGCACTGCCGGCGTGGACGATGGCTCGGGTGGCCAGGGCAGCGCGGACCCGCGTCGCCGCGCTGACCGCCCCCTCGGTGCTCTGCTCGGTATAGACGACCAGGAATTCCTCACCGCCGTAGCGGTAGGCGTTGTCGCCGGTCGGCTCGCAGGCCGAAGCCAGGATCTGGGCGAATCGCTGCAGGGCCTGGTCACCGGCCGGGCAGCCATAGCGGTCGTTGAAGTCGGCGAACCCGTCGATGTCATACATCGCCAGGGCGTAGCGGTGGCCGTATCCCCTGACCCGGGCCGACAGGGTGTCGAGATCCTCGTGCAGACTCCGGCGGTTACCGAGCCCGGTCAGCGGATCCTTGCGGGCCACCGCGCGGAGCTCCATGTTAAGTCCCTCGAGCCGTCGGTGCAGGGTGCTGACCCGCTCGGCGGCGATCAGCCGATGGCGAAGGTCTTCCAACCGGACCGGCTTGACCAGGTAGTCGTCGGCGCCGGCCAGCATCCCTTCCTGCACCTGCAACGGATCGTCGAGGCCGGTCGCCAGGATGACGTAGACGTAGCTGGAGGCCTGCGCGCGGACCAACGAGCACAGTTGCGCGCCGTCCATGTCGGGCATGTTCCGGTCGCTGATCAGCACTTCGATCCCACCGGCCCGCAGGATCTGCCAGGCCTCTCGTCCGTTGGCAGCGACCAGGCACTCATGACCCAGGGACGTCACCATCGCCTGCAGCGCCATCCGCCACACCAGAGCGTCGTCGACTGCCAGCACCTTCACGGCGTCCCCTGGCACAGCGGCTCGGCGGCGAGGGCGACCCGGAGATACTCTGCGCCGATCGCAGCGGCGATCGGCACCAGCCCGAAGCCCCCGGCCCGGGCCGCATCCTCAGCCTGCTGCAACAGCCCGGCCAGCGGCAATGCACCCAGCAATGCGCTGCTCGACTTCAGCCCGTGCGCAAGGCTGCACACGGCCTCCACATCGTTGCGCTCGGCCGCGTCGCAGAGTCGCGTCACGCTCGGCTCGCCCTCTTGCAGGTAGCTCTGCCATAGCATCCCCAGCATCCCGGACCCGGCCGCACCCAGATCGTCGATCAAAGCATCGAGCACGGCGGCGTCCACCGCCGGCAACTCCCCCGAGGGGTTGGGATGCGCGGGGCGGTCGAGGCCGGTCGTCGAAGGGTGCAGTGTCGCCATAGGAGTTATCCCGCCATCGCTCGTCGACCGCCCGTGCCGGGCTCAGCCGTTGGTCAGATGTCGACGCAATCGCGGCTGACCTTGAGCGGGGCTCAGCGGGCTGCTTCGGTCTCTTTCGCCACGAGGCGGATGACGTCGTCGATGCGTCCGGCGCGCCGGTAGGCCGCCCGCTGTCGCGCGGCGCCGGTCCCCTGCTCCAGCACCCGGCGTACGGCATCGTCGACGAACTCTTCGTCGCCGGACTCGGCCAGCGCCGGCCGGAGGTGCTCGACGAGGTGCCCGATCACCTCGCCGGCCGGGGCGGGCCGCCCGGTGGGCGGATCGATGAGGTCGGCGCTGATCCCGTACCGGGCGGCCTGCCAGTGGGCCAGGCGCACCACCTCGGCCGGCGGGTCGACAGCGGTCCGACCGGCCAGCTCCGCTGCGACGGCGGACCGGGCCAGGCCGCGGGCCAGCGCCGCGAGCAGCACCGCGTCGTCCACCCGCAGGCAGACGTCGGCAACCCGGAACTCCACTGTGTCGTAGCGCTCCGAGGCGCGGACGTCCCAATAGAGCATCCCCCGGTCGCGCATCACCCCGGTGGCCAGCAGCGCGTCCACGAGATCGTCGTACTCGGCTCGCGAGTGCATTGGCGGAGGCGTCCCGGCCGTCGGCCAGCGCGCCCATACCTGCGACCGGTAGCTGGCGTACGTCGTGTCCACGCCCTCCCAGAAGGGCGAATTGGCCGACAGCGCCAGCAGCGTCGCCAGCCACGGACGGGACCGCCGGATGACCGCGATGCGTACGTCGGGGTCATCGACGCGGACGTGGATGTGGCAGCCGCACACCGCTTGCTGACGGGCGGTGGGCCCGAATCGGTCGAAGAGGTCCTCATAACGGTCGTTGGCGGTCACCGGCAGGGGCGGCGTCACTCCCGGCCAGGTGCCGCTGGCGGCGATCTGGCAGCCGACCCGCGCCGCGCTGGCCGACAGCTCCCGCCGCTGCCGGCCCAGGCCGGTGCGCAGCTCGTCCAGTGTCGAGCAGACCGGCGTGCCGGTCTCGATCTGCGTACGAAGGAGCTCGGGCTCGACCTCGTCGGCGAGCTGGCCGCCGGCCATCGCAAGGACATCGGAGGCATCCGAGCGCAGCCGGCCGGTCCCGGTGTCGAGAAGATGGAACTCCTCCTCGACCCCGACGGTGAACTCGGCGTCGGGCAGACCCATCAGGTGCACCCACCTCTCGTTAGGCTCGCGGTCGTGAGCAAGAGAGCCTTCCATGTCGGCACCGGCCGCCGGGGCCGGCCGTGAGCGCCCTCCCCGATCTGCCACCTGTCGATCTGGCCGACCGGGCCCTGCGGGCCGCCGGGCTCTCGGTGACCATCAGCGATGCCCAGGCTCCCGACAATCCACTGGTCTGGGTCAACCCCGCCTTCGAGCATTGCACCGGCTACGGCGCGCAGGAGTCGCTCGGCCGCAATTGCCGATTCCTTCAAGGCGCCGACAGCGATCGTGCTACGATCGCGCGGCTGGCCGACGCCGTCCGGGCCGGGCAGCCCATCGCCGCGACGCTGCTCAACTATCGCAAGGACGGCACCGCATTCTGGAACGACGTTTCGATCAGGCCCATTCACGACGACGCCGGCCAACTCACCCATTTCGTCGGAGTGCAGTCCGACGTCACCGACCGGGTCGTCGCGCAGGAGCAGCAGCAGCACCATCTCACGGCCGAGCGCGCCTCCCGCTCCGATGCCGAGGCCGCCAATGCCGCGCTCGCCCTGCTGGCCGAGGCGACGTCCATGCTCGCCGCAACCCTGGACGTCGGCGAATCCCTGGACCGGCTGACCGAGCTCATCGTTCCGCTGATGGCCGACTGGTGCGTGGCCGAGCTGGTCGAGGAGGGTGCCGTGCGTCAGATCAGTGTGCGCCACCGCGATGACAGCGCGGCGCCGTTGATGCACCGGCTGGCCGAGCTCCGGCCGGGCGACCTGCACCGGGACTCGCCACGCAACCAGGTGCTGCGCGACGGACGGCCGCTGCTGTTCCACGGGACTCCGGAGCCGATGATCGCCGCCGCCTCGCCGGAGCTGTCGGAGATCTACCGCCAGCTCGGCCTGTGCTCCGCGCTGATCGTGCCGATGACGGTGCGGCGTCAGGTGCTCGGGGTGCTGACCATGGTCCAGGCCGAATCCGGCCGCTGCTACGGAGCATCCGACCTGCGCGTGGCCGCCGACCTGGGACGGCGGGCCGCCCTCACGGTCGACAACGCGGCCCTCTTCACCCGCGAGCACGAGGTCGCCGAAGAGCTCCAGCGCAGCCTGCTGCCCGATCTGCCCGATCTGCCCGGCCTGCAGACGGCCGCCCGCTACCTGCCGAGTGAGACCGACGCCAAGGTCGGCGGTGACTGGTACGACGTCCTCGGCCTCCCCGACGGCGCGGTCGGGCTCGCCATCGGTGACGTCATGGGTCACGACCTGAAGGCCGCGGTCGCCATGGGACAGCTGCGCAGCGTCCTGCGCAGCTACGCGTGGCGGGGGCTGCGGCCGGCTGTCGTGCTGGACAGCCTCGACGAGCTGGTGCAGGGCCTCGACATGGCGCAACTCGCTACCGCCCTGTACGGCCGGTTGGAGTTTCCACCGGGCATCCGCCCACAATTCTGCTACGCCAATGCCGGTCATCTCCCACCGCTCGTGCTGGACCCGGGCGGGACCGTGCGCTTTCTGCACGGCGGCCGGTCCCTGCTGGTGGGCGCGCCGCCGGAGGGCCCGCGGGTCGAGGACACCGCGTCGTTGCGCCCCGGCAGCACCATCGTGCTCTACACCGACGGGCTGGTGGAGCACCGAGGGCTCGACATCGATGTCGGTACCCAACGCCTGGGCAAGGTGGTCGCCGAGCACGCCGACGCGTCTCCGGACGATCTGTGCGATGCCATCCTTTCCGAGGCGGTCAGCAACGGACGCGACGACGACGTGGCGCTACTTGTCGTCCGCATCGATGGTTGAGGCCGTCAACGCAGCGACCCTGCACCGGCGGGTGCAGGGTCGGGCGGCTCCGAAGAGGTGGTCAGCCCTCGCGCTGGTTCGGGATGCCGCCGCGCAGTGCCCGGACCTCGGACTCGCGGTAGCGACGGTGGCCCCCCAGGGTGCGGATGGAGCTCAGCTTGCCGGCCTTGGCCCAGCGGGTGACGGTCTTGGGGTCTACCCGGAACATCGTCGCCACCTCGGCCGGGGTCAGCAGTAGCTCAGCTTCAGGTGGTCGAACGGCCATCGGAGTCCCCCTAGACGAATGGGCCGTAATGCACGGCGCTATGGGCATCCTATCTTCGGTGCCCACAATTGCGGCCCGGTTCTCACGAATCCTGTTGATCTCACTCGTCCGGGTCAATTTGCATTCTGGGCGAGCTGCGCGGGCCGCCAGCGCTCGGACACCCGGTCGTAGGCCGCGCCCGCAGCCGCTCCGTCGCCCGCGGCCAGTGCGTCTAGGGAAGTCGCCACGTCGGCCACGGAGTCATCGTCGCGAAGCTGTGCGACGGTGAACAGCCACACCAGGCCGCCATAGTCGAGCTCCACTCGCGAACGCGGATGAAAGTCCTCGAGCCAGCGAGCCAGCTCCTCCATGGCCATGGTCACCGGGGTCTCGCCGAGCCCCTTACGGGACCGGGCCAAGGCCCGCGCCGCCCGCCGGCGCGCCTGGCCCATCGATGTCACGAAGACCAGCTCGCGCCGTCCATGGTCCAGGTGGAGCTGCCGTTCTTCGCTGCTGAACAAGGCGAACCAGCGCACCGGCACGGTCCAGGTGGCCGTGACGATATGGGATCGCGACTGCGGATGCCCGACCCGCCATGAGGCCAGCTCGGCCGAAGCCCGCGCCGCGGTCGCCCGCGGCAGGAACGCGTCGGCAAGCTGATCAGCCATGCCGGCCGTGAACTCCTCGGCTGACTCCCACGCCCGCAGCGCCGTGCGCCAGGGACAGATCTGTGGCACCCCGTCCCCGCCGGCCACGAAGGCGTGCTCACCGGGGTCGGGTAGCCGCCCGGAGAGCAACCGGCGGAGGGCGTGCTCATGTTCCAGGCGGGGCGCCTGCGCCCGAGCCGGCGCCCGGCCGGCCGCGACGTACTGGCGCCAGTGGGCCTGTTCCGCAGCGGGAAGCGCCGACAGCGGCTCGTACACCCGCAGGTAGGCAGCGAAGGGAGGCGGCACGGTCGCGATCGTTGCACGTTCTAGGCTGTTGGCTCCGGCAGACCCAGCGGTCTGAGCCCGACTCAGGGGAGCCATTGTGGGCGTATTCGAGGCGAGTGCCGGCCACGAACAGATCGTCTTTTGTCAGGATCCGGCATCGGGCCTTCGGTCCATCATCGCCATCTATTCCACGGCACTCGGGCCGGCGCTGGGCGGGACCCGCTTCTACCCGTACGCCGGCGAGGCCGACGCGCTCATCGACGTACTGAACCTGTCCAAGGCGATGGCCTACAAAGCGGCCTGTGCCGGGCTGGACCTGGGCGGCGGCAAGGCGGTGATCATCGGCGACCCGTCGGTGCACAAGAGCGAGGCGCTGCTGCGGGCGTACGGCCGGTTCGTGCAGTCGCTGCACGGCCGCTACTACACCGCCTGCGACGTCGGAACATACGTGGAGGACATGGATGTGATCGCCCGGGAATGCCGCTATGTCGCCGGGCGCTCCCCGGCGCAAGGCGGCGCGGGCGACTCCTCGGTGCTGACCGCGCTGGGTGTCTATCAGGGCATGCGGGCCGCCGCGCAGCACCTGTGGGGCGCGCCCACGCTGACCCGTCGCCGGGTCGGCATCGCCGGCGTCGGCAAGGTCGGGCGGCACCTGATCGGGCACCTGCTCGATGACGGCGCCTCCGTCGTGGTGGCCGATGTGAGCAGCGCGGCCGTGCAGGGCGTCCTGGCCGCCTATCCGTCGGTGGATGCCGTCGACCCCGATGCGCTGCCGGCGGTGGCGATGGACCTGTATGCGCCGTGCGCGCTGGGCAGCGCGCTGGACGACAGCACCGTGCCCGGTTTGCAGGCGCAGGTGGTCTGCGGTGGGGCCAACAACCAGCTCGCCCATCCCGGGATCGAAAAGCAACTCGCTGACCGCGGCATCCTCTACGCCCCCGACTACGTGGTGAACGCCGGCGGCCTGATCGCGGTGGCCGACGAGGTGACCGGCTACTCCGAGCCCCGGGCTACCCAACGCACGATGAGAATCTTCGACACCACCGCTGCGGTGTTCGCGATGGCAGACGACGAAGGAGTCCCGCCCGCTGTGGCGGCCGACCGGATCGCCGAGCGTCGAATGGCCGAGATCGGACGGCTGCGGGGCGTCCTGCTGCCGGACTGAACACCCATGCCGGCGCTCGAGCGCCGGCGCGATGGCAGGGCCGGGGGACGTGTACCGTGGCGCTACGGATACACCAGCTTCCGGGGCACCTCGAGAAGGTCACCCCGTTGTGACGCGCAAGGGGGTCGAGCCATGGGGCGCGGCCGGGCGAAGGCTAAGCAGACCAAGGTTGCTCGTGAGCTGAAGTACAGCACCCACGAGACCGACCTCGAGCGCCTGCAGCGAGAGCTCGCCGGATCGTCCACCTCCGGGACACCGGAGAGCGATCCCGCGGATGACGATGACGACGACGACGGATTGCTCGCTGCGCAGCGCTGACCGCCTGGATGCACTCCAAAGTTGTCGGCGCCGCGCCATATTGACATGCTGACGCGCGTCGATCTCACCTTGGACTGCGCCAGCCCGGCACTGCTGGCGGACTTCTGGAAGACCGCTGCCGGGTACGTCGACGAACCACCACCTCCGCCGTTCACGACGCGTGAGGAATGGTTGGCGCAGTTCGATGACGAGTTCGACGACGGGATGGATGCGGCGTGGCTGCACGATCCGACCGGCGTCGCCCCCCGGCTGTGCCTGCTTCAGGTTCCTGAGCCCAAGACCGCGAAGAACCGATTGCATCTCGATCTCCGGGTATCCGGCGACGGCACGCCAGAGCAGAGGTGGTCTCGGGTCACCGATGAAGTCGCCCGGCTCAGCACTGCCGGCGCGGTCGTGTTGCACGATTACGCCGGGCACCACATTGTCATGGCAGACCCTGAAGGGAACGAGTTCTGCGTGGCTTGACAGGCGAGACCAGTGTGGCGTTCCGCGTCGCCGAGGATCGTTGTAAACGGCACGAGGAAGCCCTGGTGGCCAATCCAGCGTCGGCAGGAAAAGCAAAGTTACCCGCCATACCGTGTGACGACCCTTGACCGTAAGTGGGCCGCTGAGGAGGATCAGCCTCCATCCCCCGCGGAGGCAGCAATGGAAGGTTCCAAGCAACGGTCAGCAGGCGCTCTCGGCACGTTCGCTGGATGACCTCGCTCAAGCCCACCACGGTAGGTGCCTACGCCAGCATGGCGACCAGCGCCGCCGAACAAGCCGACCGGGTGCTGCTGGGCGTTGTAGCCGGAATCAACAGCAACGGCTTCGGTGCCAGTCTATCCAGTAAATCAAAACATCATAGGACACATATACCAGCACGTCAGCTGCCATCCCCAGCTCAAGGGCTTCCATACCACGATGGGCAATGCCACAAACTACTACTACACCTGGGGCACCATTATCTACGGAGGCGCATTCGAGAGTCAAGCCGGATGGAGTTCAGATATCCAGTTCGGGCTCCAATTCAATGCACCCGGCACTATGTGTTGGGACAACATGAACTTCGGCTTCGCCACTCTGTTCGAGGGACCCCAACAACCATGCGACTGCGCGAAGTCCTCATCGTGGCCTTCGGTCTGGCCCTGGCAACGGCGACTGCGGTGATCGGGATCGCCAACGAGCCGTCCGGCAGCAGCCTGACGGGTCTGGACTTCCGACAGAACATTGGAATGTCTTACGGTCCATCGAAAAGCGGCCAACCCTATTCCTTCGAGGTGGCGAATCTCTGTGCTGATCATGCACCGGTGCGCATTACCTCGGTACGTCCGATGGCCACAATCGGAAAGGTGACGTTGGACAGAGCGGGACTGTCTGCGCCGGTCCCGGACACCCAGCACATGGCCCCCAGCACAGGCGGCGGCCTGCTGCCGGCCTCATGGAATCTGCGTCGAACAGTTGCCTGGTGTGGGGCTAGCAAACCAAGAAGGGAGACGTATAACTGGCTCGCCGTGCAGATCACCCGGCACGGGCCTGAGTCGGCAGCCATCGTCGGATTAGAAGTCAACTATCTCGACGAAAGAGGCGTGCAACACAGCAAGAAAGTGCCGCAGCTCTCGGTAGGGCTGTGCGGTAAGAACAAGATCGAGGCAGCCTGCGGAATCTTCTAGCCAAGATCATCACGCCCCGAAGCCCCCCTCAGGAACCTTTGCGTCTAAGGGGAGTGCGGTTTGCTCGTTGTAACGTGGCATCCCGACGAGAGGACCAAGTTTGCCCGCTCAGAGGCACTGACGCTCTGACGCTGGTCCCTCCGGATGAATGATGTCCTGCAGCGGGATCCCGATCGATCGAGCAAACCTGCGATGCGAGCGCCCCCGCCCGTCGGGCAAGATCGTGGGCATGGAGGAGACGATGGTCGCGTTGCGGCAGGTGGTTCTGGACTGCACCGATGCCCGAGGGCTGGCAGAGTTCTACCGCCAGTTGCTCCGGTTCGACTACCGGTCTGGGGATGAGCCACCGGACCCCGGCGGGTCCGACCCGAACGGCCATGACTGGCTCGTCCTGCAGAACCCGGTAGGTGGATGGTGCCTTGCGTTCCAGCAGGTCGAGACCTTGCCCGAGGCGACCTGGCCCGAAGGCGCGTACCCCCAGATGGCGCACCTGGACCTCACGGTGGCCGACGTCCGCGCGCTCGATGCCGAGCACGTCCGCGCGGTCGAGCTCGGAGCCCGACTCCTACGAGACCGCTCCGAGGATCCCGAGGAGCCGCTGCGCGTCTATGCCGACCCCGCCGGCCACCCGTTCTGCATCTTCGTCGCCGGAGCGTGAACCCGACCAGCCCCGGGCCCGTCGCGGAGCGCATCCGGTCCGCAGAAGGCCGCAGTGCACCAGCCGATCACAGCAGCGTGCGGCTGTCCGGCGGACCGGAGGCAGCTGCGTCAGCCGTCGAGCCCGACCAGCTGGCACTTCGGCAGCGCCTTCGACGACCAGCGGGTGGGGGAAACGCACGAGGTCTCCTGGGCGCAGGGACAGCTTTTGGCTGATGGCCAGCTCTCCATCCCTTCGCCGTTCACGGGTCTGCCCATTGGGTCGATAGCCGGTCTTACGACTGACTGCCAGTGAGGGCGGATTATCCACGAAAGCAGCTGAAGTGACCTCCTCCGCGCTGAGGTGGTCGAAGAGGAACGCGCAGATGGTCTGCCGCATCGCCGTGCCGATCCCTTGCCGCTGAAACTCTCGGCCAAGCCACGACCCGGTCTCCCCCGTGCGGGTGGTCAGGTAGTTCTGCGTGGTGAACCCCTGGCATCCCACAATCTGGTCCTGCCACAACACAACCAGCTCAAGGTCCCAGCGGGTCGGGGTGAACTCTGCACGGGTGTGCCAGTAGAACCGGGCCATGTTCGGACCCAGCTCCACCACCGGGGCGGTCGACCAGGGGGAGGAAAACGGCATGGCGTCGGGATCGTGTATGCCGCCCTCGGCCAGCTCGACCAAGAGCGGGACGTCGGCGTCACGCACCGCGCGCATCTGCAGCGGCCCAGCGGCGATCCGGAGCCCGAACAGCGGCCAAACCTGCTCAAGCGTCCGCACTGTCACAGTCTGCTGAGCGGCGGAGATGGGCTCAACCGGTTTCCTCGTACTGCCCGATCTGTGATCGGTAGCCGGACTACCCAATCGAGTTTCCGCACGGTGACGCAGAAGCGGTGAGCGTGGACCACCAGCAGTGGACCTTGCGGACACAGGCGGGGCGCACCCGTCAGTAAGTGTGCGCTCCGGTGAGCCGGGTTGCACCCGCGCCGGCCACCACCTCGCCGGCTACCCAGGCCGGCACCTGCCGGCTAGCCAGCAGCGCAAGAGCCCCCGCCACGTCGTCGGCATCGACGAGGGCGACCATGCCGACCCCCATGTTGAAGGTGCGCTCCATCTCGGCCGGGTCCACGCGTCCTTGGCCGGCGATGAGGCCGAAGACCGGCGCCGGCACCCAGCTGGAGCGGTCGATGGTCGCGTCGAGGTGCGCGGGCAGCACCCGGGCGAGGTTGCCGGCCAGGCCGCCCCCGGTGATGTGGGCGTAGGCATGAACGGCCGCCGACCCGGTCAGCGCGAGGCAGTCGAGGGCGTAGATGCGGGTCGGCGTCAGCAGTTCATCGCCGAGCGTGCGCCGGTCGCCGAGCCCGTCGACGACGGCGTCCAGCCGCAGGCCGGCGGCGCCGAGCAGGGCCCGGCGGACCAGCGAGAAGCCGTTCGAGTGCAGCCCGGACGAGCCCATAGCCAGCACGACGTCCCCCTCGCGGACCCGGTGGGCGCCTAGCACGGCATCGGCGTCGACCACGCCGACGCCGGTGCCGGCGAGGTCGTACTGCCCCCGGTCCATCAGGTCGGGATGCTCGGCGGTCTCGCCGCCGAGCAGGGCGCAGCCGGCCTGGCGGCAGCCCTCGGCGATGCCTCCGACGATCGTGGCGATCCGCTCGGGGACCACCTGGCCGCAGGCGATGTAGTCCTGCAGGAACAGCGGCTCGGCGCCGCAGACCACCAGGTCGTCGACCACCATCGCGACCAGGTCGATGCCCACCGTGTCGTGCCGGTTGAGTGCCTGCGCGATCGCCAGCTTGGTGCCGACCCCGTCGGTCGACGACGCCAGCAGCGGCTTGGCATACCGGCCGACGTCGAGGGCGAACAGGCCGGCGAAGCCGCCGAGGCCGCCGACCACCTCGGGCCGGTTGGCCCGGCGTACCTGGTCCTTGATCAGCTCGACCGCCCGGTCGCCGGCCTCGATATCGACCCCGGCGGCGGCGTAGGTGTTGCCGGCGGCGTAGGTGAAGTCGCCGGTCACGGACGCGACAGCGCGTCCTGCGCGCCGGCACCCATCGGCAGCATCGCATCGGCGAAGCCCTCGAGCAGGTGCTTGCCGATCAGGTCGTCGGCCGGCAGCGGGATCGGGTAGACCCCGTCGAAGCACGCCCGGCACAGCGCATCGGCCGGCTGCCGGGATGCGGCGACCAGCCCGTCGAGGGACACGTAGCCCAGGCTGTCCGCACCGACCGACGTCCGGATCTCCTCGACACCGAGGCCTGCCGCGATCAGCTCGGCGCGGGAGGCGAAGTCGATGCCGTAGAAGCACGGCCACTTCACCGGCGGGCTCGCGATGCGCACATGTACCTCGGTAGCGCCGGCCTCCCGCAGCATCCGGACCAGCGCCCGCTGGGTGTTGCCCCGCACGATCGAGTCGTCGACGACCACCAGGCGCTTGCCTCGGATCACATCGCGAAGCGGGTTGAGCTTGAGCCGGATGCCCAGCTGGCGGATCGTCTGGGACGGCTGGATGAAGGTGCGCCCCACGTAAGAGTTCTTCACCAACCCCAGGCCGTACGGGATGCCGCTCTCCTCGGCATAGCCGACCGCGGCCGGGGTGCCGGACTCGGGCACCGGGATGACGAGGTCTGCCTCGGCCGGCGCCTCGCGGGCCAGCGTCCGGCCCACCTCGACCCGGGTCGCATGCACCGACCGGCCAGCGATGCTGGTGTCGGGGCGGGCGAGATAGACGTACTCGAACAGGCAGCCCTTCGGCGCGGCCGGGGCAAAACGGGATGAGCGCAGGCCGTGCTCGTCGACCGCGATCAGCTCGCCCGGCTCGATCTCCCGGACGACCGACGCGCCGACGATGTCCAGGGCGGCGGTCTCGCTGGCCACCACCCAGCCCCGCTCGAGCCGGCCGAGGACGAGCGGGCGCACCCCCTGGGCGTCGCGGGCGGCGTACAAGGTGTCTTCGTCCATGAACACCAGCGAAAAGGCTCCCCGCAGCATGGGCAGCACCTCGAGCGCGGCCGCCTCCAGCGAGACATCCGGCCGGGCGGCCAGCAGGCGGACCACCAGGTCGGTGTCGCTGGTCGAGCGGGTGCGACCGCCCGTCTCGGCATCGACGAGGGCAGCGAGCTCGGCGGTGTTGACCAGGTTGCCGTTGTGCCCGAGCGCGACCGTGGAGCCGGCGCTGGTCGAGGCCAGCGTGGGCTGAGCGTTCTCCCAGGTCGACGCGCCGGTGGTCGAGTAGCGGGCGTGGCCGATCGCCAGATGACCGCGCAGGGAGTTCAAGGTGGTCTCGTCGAAGACCTGGGCGACCAGGCCGAGCTCCTTGTAGATCATGATCCCGGAGCCGTCGCTGACCGCGATGCCGGCGGCTTCCTGACCGCGGTGCTGCAGGGCATACAGCCCGAAGTACGTCAGCTTCGCGACCTCCTCGCCGGGTGCCCAGACACCGAAAACGCCGCAGGCATCCTGCGGCGCCGGGGAGTGCGGATCGAGATCGTGGGTCAGCCTGCCGTCGCCTCGTGGCACTTCGGCGATGCTCCTCTGGCGAGAGGTCGGGGGATGGTGTCGATTGTAGCCGCCGAGTCAGCCCGCCGTCGTGCGGCGCACCAGGGGAAGGTAGGCCGACAGGTCGCTGCGCTCGCCGCTGGCCCGCACCTTGCCCGCGCCGGCTGCGACGGCCCAGGTCGTCCGCCCGGTCGCCAGGTCGAGCCAGGTGAGCGGGTCGGTCTCGACCACGCTGGCCGGAGTGCCGCGGGTGTGCCTCGGGCCCGCGATGCACTGGACGGCGGCAAAGGGCGGCACGCGCATCTCGACACTGCGGCCGGGTGCGAGGGCGGCCAGCTCGGCGGTCAGTGCCCTAGTAGCAAGACCCAGGGCGTCCCGGTCGTAGGGCGGAGGAGTTTCAGGCTTCGCAACATGAAGGTCGCGGAGCCGGCCGAGGAGGTCGATCAGGCCGTCGAGGTCGTCGGTCACGGGGCAGCCGGCGTCCCAGCCGATCAGAGCGGCCCGCTGGGCGGCCACGGCGGCGGCGACCTTGGCCGGGTCGGGGCGTAGTGCGCGAGTCATGGCCTGGTGGTTTGCCTGGGCGAGCAGGATTTGCTCGCCCCGATCGGAGTGTGGCGCATGGACTGCTCCCCTCGTGCGCCGCTTGACCGGCTGGCCGGGCCTGACCGACTGGCCGGGCGTGATCGGCACATGGCTCACGATCATTAACCCATTATTCACGCCGGCTTTGCCGAACCGCGTTTCCCTTGTCACCCGAGCACGATTGCGTGTCGGCATCCGAAAGTGGCGCGACTGACGAGGGGTAACCGATGCGCGTACGTAGATTGATCGCCGTGGCGGGGACGGCTGCGCTGTGTGCGGCGGTGGGCACTCCGCTGTCGGCCATCGCCGCCGCTCCATCGGGCGCCTCCCCGACGGCGGCACGGACCTACCAGGTCGGGCTGTTCGGCGACATGCCGTACGGCGATTACGGCCGTGCGCAATACCCCGCTGTCCTGCGCGACATCAACAGGGCGAACCTGGCCTTCTCCCTCTTCGACGGCGACATCAAGAACGGCAGCGAGCCCTGCTATGCCAACTTCGACGGCTCGGCCCAGGCGGCCGGCCAACCCGACGTCTACCGGTATGCACTGACAAACTTCAACCGGCTGCAAGCGCCTGTTGTCGTCGTCCCTGGTGACAACGAATGGACCGATTGCGACCGCACCAAGATCGACCCTCATTTCGACGCCAACCGCCGCCTTGCCTACGAGCGCAAGGTCTTCTATTCCACCGACAAGAGCCTGGGACAGCACACGATCACGCTCAACCGCCAGAGCAAGGCCTATCCCGAGAATGTCCGCTGGACCGCCGGGCCGGTCACCTACATCGGCCTCAATGTGCCGGGCAGTGACAACAACTGGGTCGACCCGACCCGGGACGGCACCGCCGAGGGTCCGGCCGCCGAGTCCCACCGTGAGTACCGCGCCCGCAACCGGGCCAACCTCGACTGGCTGGCCGCCTCTTTCGCCGCCGCCAAGCGGGCCAACTCCAAAGCGATCTTGATCGTGCTGCAGGCCGACATGTGGGACCCGGAAGCGGCCGCGAGCAACTCACTCGGCCATTACGACGACACCAAGAACGCCCTGGCCCGGCTCAGCATCAACTTCCGCAAGCCGGTGGTGCTGGTCAACGGCGACAGCCACAGCTTCGAGATCACCAAGCCGCTCACCGATGCGGCGAAGATCAACGCCGCCGGCGACGAGGGACCCAATGTGATCGAGAACTTCACCCGGGTCACCACCTTCGGCGAGTACCAGAACCACTGGGTGAGTGCCACGGTCAACCCGAGTGACCCGAACGTGTTCACCTTCAGCCAGCACATCGTGGCGCCAAATGTCCCCTTTTACACCCCGCCGCGGGCCCGCTGACTGCCGCCCGCCGGCGGCAGCAGCAGGATGGAGCACACGCTTGCAACCTGCTATCGCAAGTGCGGCCGGTCAAGGTCGATCGCCAGCGTCCAGGGGGCTGCCACGGCCATCCGCACCGGCTCTCGGTTGCTCACCCGCAATGTCGGACACTTCCCGATGTACCCCGGCCTACAGGAGCCGTACTGACTTCCCACACGTCCCACGGTACGAATGACCGGGCAACCGTCAGCCGAAGAGTCCAGGCAGCGTTCGCTCGTAGGCGCTGCGCAATTCGGTGAGCGGCAGGTCGAAGAGTCCGACCACGTTCAGGGCATCGCCGCCGAGACTGCCGATCGCCGCCCACGGGAGGCCGGTGCGGTCACACAACTCGGTGAATTCTCGGCAGCCGGCGTCGGAGACCGCAACGACGGCCCGACCCCCCGATTCGGAGAAAAGCCCGACGAAGGGGTCGGCAGGAAGCCTGATCAGGGCGCCGACATTGCCCCGCAGGCACGACTCCACGAGGGTCTGCGCCAGGCCACCATCGGATAGGTCGTGAGCGGCCGACAGCAGCCCCTCCCGTGCGCCGGTCACGAGGACCTCGGCCAGCGCACGCTCCCGGTCGAGGTCGACGGCCGGCGGGTGGCCACCGAGGTGCCGGTGCTCGGCCCAGGCCCACTCGCTCCCGCCGAACTCGTCGTCGGTGCCGCCCAGCAGCAGCAGCGTCCCCTGCGCCGGAAAGCCCATCGGCGTACGGCGGGCGACGTCATCGATGAGGCCGAGAACGCCGACTACGGGAGTCGGGTTGATGGGTGCGGGGCCGGTCGAGTTGTAGAAGCTGACATTGCCGCCGGTGACCGGGATGTCCAGTGCGCGGCACCCGTCGGCCAGCCCGCGCACCGCCTCGGCGAACTGCCACATCACCTCGGGGTCCTCCGGGCTGCCGAAGTTGAGGCAGTTGGTGACCGCGATCGGCGTCGCCCCGGTGGCGGCGACGTTGCGATAGGCCTCGGCCAGGGCCAGCTGGGCGCCGGCATAGGGGTCGAGCCGGGTGTAGCGACCGTTACCGTCGGTCGCCACCGCGATGCCCAGCCCGGACTGCTCGTCGAGCCGCAGCACCCCGGCGTCCTCGGGCTGGGCCAGCACGGTGTTGCCCTGGACGTAGCGGTCGTACTGCTCGGTGACCCAGGTCTTGTCGCAGAGGTTGGGGCTGGCCACCATCCGCAGCAGGGCCGCCCGCAGCGCCTCGGACCCGACCGGACGCGGGAGGGTGGCCGGGTCGTCGGCCCGGAGCCGGTCGAGGTCGGCGGGCCGGCGCATCGGCCGCTCGTAGACCGGGCCGTCGTCGGCGAGGCTGGCCGGCGGCACGTCGACGACGGCCTCGCCGTGCCAGTCGATGACCAGCCTTGCGGTGCCGGTCACTTCACCTATAGCGGTCGCGTCCACCCCCCATTTCGTGGCGATGGCAAACACGGCGGCGAGGTCGGCCGGCGTGACGATGGCCAGCATCCGCTCCTGCGACTCCGAGGCCAGGATCTCCGGCGGCAGCATCGACGCCTCGCGCAGCGGCACCCGGTCCAGCTCGACGTGCATGCCGGACTTGCCGGCCGCGGCCGTCTCGGCGGTGGCACAGGTCAGGCCGGCGCCGCCGAGATCCTGGATGCCGGCGACAAGGCGCTGGTCGTACAGCTCGAGGCAGCACTCGATCAGCAGCTTCTCGGTGAATGGATCGCCGACCTGCACGCTGGGGCGGCGGGCCGAGCCGGTCTCGTCGAAGGTCGCCGACGCCAGCACGGACACCCCACCGATGCCGTCACGACCGGTCCGGGCGCCGAGCAGCACCACGACATTGCCGGCGCCACGGGCGGCGGACAGTTGGATCCGGTCACTCGGCATCACGCCGACGCACAGCGCGTTGACGAGCGGGTTGCCGGCGTAGGTCGGGTCGAACACCAATTCGCCGCCGATGTTCGGCAGGCCGAGACAGTTGCCGTAGCCGCCGACGCCGGCGACGACCCCGGGCAGCACCCGGCGCGTGTCCTGCGCGTCGGCATCGCCGAAACGCAGTTGATCCATCACCGCGATGGGCCGGGCCCCCATCGTCAGGATGTCCCGGACGATGCCGCCGACACCGGTCGCCGCACCCTGGTAGGGCTCCACAAAACTCGGGTGATTGTGCGATTCGACCTTGAACGTCACCGCGAGGCCGCCGCCCACGTCGACCACGCCGGCGTTCTCCCCCATGCCGACGAGCAGCCGCTCAGATTGCGGTGCCTTTTCGGTGAACTGCTTGAGATGGACCTTGGAGCTCTTGTACGAGCAGTGCTCCGACCACATCACCGAATACATCGCCAGCTCGGTCTGCGTCGGCCGGCGGCCCAAGACCTGCGCGATCCGCGCGTACTCGTCCGCCCGCAGACCGAGTTCGGCGTAGGGCTGCTCGAGGTCGGGGTCCTTGACGGCGATCTCGACCGTGTCGAGGATCACGCGGGCGTCCCGATCAGATGACGCAGCGCCGACGTGAAGAAACCGAGGCCGTCCTGGCTCGGCCCGGTCAGCGGGTCGACGGCGTGCTCGGGGTGGGGCATCACACCGACGACGTTGCCGGCGGCGTTGGCGATGCCGGCGATGTCGCGGGCCGATCCGTTGGGGTTGCCGGCGACGTAGCGGATAACGACGCGGCCCTCGCCCTCGAGCCGGTCCAGCGTCGGTCCATCGGCGACATAGCGGCCCTCGCCGTTCTTCACCGGCACGGTGATGGTCGAACCGCGCCGGTAGCCGCCCGTCCAGGCTGTTTCGACGCTGTCCACCCGCAGTCGCTGGTCCCGGGTGCAGAAGTGCAGATGCTGGTTGCGGGTGAGCGCGCCGGGCAGCAGGTGCGTCTCGCACAGGATCTGAAAGCCGTTGCAGATGCCCAGCACCGGCAGGCCCCGCCCGGCCGCCTCGACGATCACGCCCATGACCGGTGCGAAGCGCGCGATGGCCCCGCAGCGCAGGTAGTCGCCGTAGGAGAAGCCGCCGGGCAGGACCACCGCGTCGACGCCTTGCAAGTCCGCGTCGGCATGCCACAGGGCGGCCGGCTCGGCCCCGGCCAGCCGGACGGCTCGGGCGGCGTCGCGGTCGTCGAGGGAGCCGGGGAAGGTGACCACCCCGATCCGGAGCGTCATTCGACGCGCACCGCGAAGTCCTCGATGACCGGGTTGGCCAGTAGCCGGTCGGCGATCTCGCGGGCCCGGAGCAGATCCGGCTCCCCGTCGAACTCGATCTCCACGTGCTTGCCGATCCGGACGCCCTTGACCCCCTCCACGCCGAGGCTGGGCAGCGACCGGGCGACCGCCTGGCCCTGCGGGTCGAGGATCTCCGGCTTGAGCATGACGTCCACGACGACACGGGGCATGCGGTGAGCTCCTCCGGACGGGACGGATGGCCGCCAGCCTAAACGTTGTCTGCACAGGGATCCGGCAGCCATGCCGGTGTCACCTGCCGTTCACCGCCGCTGGCTACGTTCCAGGCGTCTTGCCGGCGCTTGCTCAGGAGGCAGAGTGGCAGCGCACCTGTCCGTGGTCCATCCACCGCCGGCGCAGCAACGGCCGAGGAGGCTGATCCGCTCCGCGGTGCGCCGGGTCTGGCCGCGCGATCTGGTGGTGCGGGTCGAGCCGGGCTGCCCGCCGGGTTGGCGCGTCGGGCCTCCGGACTTCGTGGGTGTCGGCGCGCAGAAGGCCGGCACCTCCTGGTGGCACCGGCTGATCAGCGAACACCCGTCGGTGGCCCTCCGGCCGGACCAGGCCAAAGAGCTGCACTACTTCGACAGCTTCTTCGACCGGCCGTTCACCCGGGCCGACGCGGCGCGCTACCACGGGTTCTTCCCCCGACCCTACGGAGCGAAGTCCGGCGAGTGGACCCCCCGCTACCTCACCGACTTCTGGGCCCACGAGCAGCTGCGGATGGCGGCGCCGGAGGCCGGCATCATCGTCCTGCTGCGGGACCCGGTGGACCGGTACCGCTCCGGACTGACCCACGAGCTCAACGAAGGTGCCCGGCGGCGGCCCACGCTGGCGCTGGAGGCCATGTACCGCGGGCTCTACCACCGGCAGCTCACCGCCCTGCTCGGCCACTTCCCGCGCGAGCAGGTGCTGGTCCTGCAGTACGAGGAGTGCTGCCGGGACCCACTCCCTCAGCTGGAGCGCACTTACGAGTTCCTCGGTCTCGACGACGTACACCATCGGCCCGCGAGCGTCCGTGCGCAGGTCAACCCGACGCCGTCTGCGAAACACGACTTGCCGGCACAGGTCCGCGATCAGCTGGTCGGCCTGTACGAGGCCGACGTGGCTGCTCTGCTGACGCAGTTCCCGGAGATCGACCCCAGCCTGTGGCCGCACTTCCGGCACCTCGCCGAGCTCCGCCCGTCCCGTACGCCCAACCGGTGAGAGGGACACCACGGACCGAACTGCACTCGCAGCCCGGTTCAGCCCGGACGCAGTGGCCGCCCGGTACGTCGAGGTGTACCGGTCCGCCCGCGCTCACCAGCTGCGGCCGGTAAGGCTTTCGTAGGCCTGCACGTAGCGGGAGCGGGTGGCCGCCACCACCTCTTCGGGCAGTTCCGGGCCGGGTGGCTTCCGGTCCCAGCCGCTTGCGGCCAGCCAGTCGCGGAGGTACTGCTTGTCGAAGGAGACCTGGGGCCGGCCGGGCCGCCAGTCCGCCGCCGGCCAGAAACGCGACGAGTCCGGGGTCAGCACCTCATCGCCGAGCACCAGCCGGCCGTCGGCGGCGTGGCCGAGCTCGATCTTGGTGTCGGCGAGGATGAGGCCGGCCCGATCGGCCACCTCGCCGCCGCGGGCGTAGACGGCGAGGGTGATCCGGCGCAGTTCGGCGGCTAGGTCGGCCCCGACGGCGTCCGCCATCGCTCGGTAGGAGATGTTCTCGTCGTGGTCCCCACGCGCGGCTTTGGTGGCCGGGGTGAAGATGGGTTCGGGCAGCCGGGCCCCTTCGGTCAGCCCACCCGGCAGCGGCACCCCGCACACCGCGCCGGAGGTCAGGTAGTCGGTCAGGCCCGAGCCGGCCAGGTACCCGCGGGCCACACACTCGACCGGCACCATCCTCAGCCGCCGGCACAGCATCGCCCGACCGGCGTATTCCGACGGCACGTCGGTGGACACGACATGGTGCGGCACGAGGTCCGCCAACTGCTCGAACCACCACAGGGAAAGCTGGGTCAGGATCCGGCCCTTGTCGGGGATGGGGGTCGGCAGCACCACGTCGTAGGCCGACACCCGGTCGCTGGCCACCACCAGGAGCAGGTCGGCATCGGCCTCGTAGAGCTCGCGGACCTTCCCGGAGTACAGCAGGCGTGAGGGTGCGGGCACGGGAAGAGTCTGGCAGCCGTCGACCCCGACTCATGATCCAGGCGCGATCGGTCCGGTCCCGACTGGACCAACGACACCTGAATCACGGCGCGGGCGCCCGGTCCCGTCAGCCGTCAGCCGGCCGAAGGCCGCTCAGGTCAGTTCGGCGAGCCGGTCGAAGACCGCGCCCAGCCGGGACACGTACCGCTCGGGGCGGCAGACGTCGTCGAGCCGGTCGGTGTCGATCTTCACCTGCGCGACCTCGGCCGCGGTCCGCAGCGTGTCCAGGAACCGCGTACCGGTCTCCCATGTGCGCGTCGAGGCCGCCTGCACCAACGAGTACGCGTCCTCGCGCGACAGGCCGCCTTCCACGAGTTCGAGCAGCACCGCGGAGGTGTAGATCAGCCCGCCGGTGAGGTCGAGGTTCTGGCGCATCCGCGCGGCGTCGACCACCAGGCCGCTCACCACCCGGGTCGTCAGGTGGAGGACGTAGTCGGTGACCACGGCGGCGTCGGGCAGCGCCATCCGTTCGGTCGAGGAGTGGGAGATGTCGCGCTCGTGCCACAGGGGGATGCCCTCCATCACGGGCACGACCTGGGCCCGCACGATGCGGGCCAGCCCGCAGATCCGCTCCGCGACGATCGGGTTTTGCTTGTGCGGCATGGCCGACGAGCCCTTCTGGCCCTCGCCGAACGGCTCGGCCAACTCGCGTACCTCCGTGCGCTGACCGTGCCGCACCTCCAGCGCCACGGCCTCGCAGACGGTCGCCATGACGGCGAGCGCGTTGACCCATTCCGCTATGCCGTCGCGCATCACGACCTGGCTAGCGACGTCGGCGGCCCGCAGGCCGAGCGCCGCGGCGACGTAGGCCTCCACTGCCGGGTCGATGTTGGCGTACGTCCCGACAGCTCCGGAGATCTTCACGACACCGACGGCCGCACGCGCGCGCCGCAGCCGGTCGCGCGATCGGGCCATCGCGAACGCGAAGTCGGCCACCCGGTGGCCCCAGCTGTCGGGCTCGCCGTGGATGCCGTGAGTGCGGCCGACCCGCAGCGTGTCGCGATGCGCCAGCCCATGGTCGCGCAGCGCGGCGACCAGTGTGTCTGCCTCGGCCAGCAGCAAGTCGGAGGAATCGGTGAGCTGCACGGCCAAGGCCGTGTCGAGCAGGTCGCTACTGGTCATGCCGAAGTGCACGTATGCGGCCGCCGAGCGGGGCGTCGTGTTGTCGGCCCAGGCAGACAGAAAGGCGATCACATCGTGCTGGGTCGTCGCTTCGATCGCCGCGACTGCCTCCGGGCTCGGGGGAGCTGCCGCCCGCACCGGCTCGACGACGTCGGTGGGCACCGTGCCGGCGGCGGCGTGAGCTTCGAGGACCAGCGTCTCGACCCGACACCAGCCAGCGTACTTACTGGCCTCGCTCCAGACCCGGCCCATCTCCGGCCGGGTGTAGCGCTCGATCACCGGCTCATCCTGCCGCACCGCCGGAAGCGAGGAGTGCGATGTCGGTGCGGTGGTGCGCGCCGGCCAGGGTGATCCGGGCCACCCTCTGGTAGGCGCGCGCTCGGGCATTAACCAGGTCGGGACCGGTGCCGACGATTGACAGCACGCGTCCGCCGCTGCTCACAAGTGCGCCGTCGTCGCGCCGGCGGGTGCCGCCGTGCAGCACGCCGTCACCGTCGGCACCGAAGATCTCGTCGCCGGTGCGCGGTGCTTCCGGATAACCCGGCGCGGCGATCACCACCGCCACCGCGGCACCCGGACGCCATCGCAACGCCGGCGCCCCGGCCAGCTCCGACGTGGCTGCCGCCATCAGCAGCCCGGCCAAGGGCGTCTCGAGCAGCGCGAGCACCACTTGGGCCTCCGGGTCGCCGAACCGCGCGTTGAACTCCACCACGCGCGGACCGCGGCTGGTCAGGGCCAGGCCGGCGTAGAGCAGGCCGGCGAACGGCGTACCCCGCCGCGACATCTCCGCGATCGTGGGATCGACGACAGTACGCACCGTGTCCTCGACCAGCCCGGCCGGCGCCCAGGGCAATGGCGCGTACGCACCCATTCCGCCGGTGTTCGGGCCCGCGTTGCCATCGCCGACCCGCTTGAAATCCTGCGCCGGCAGCAGCGGGACCACGGTGGTGCCGTCGGTGATGCAGAAGAGGGAGACCTCGGGCCCATCGAGGTATTCCTCGATGACGACCCGGCCGCACCGCGCCGCATGGCGCACTGCCTCGGCCCGTTCGCCGGTCACCACGACGCCCTTGCCGGCGGCCAGCCCGTCCTCCTTCACCACGTACGGCGGCCCGAAGCGGTCCAGCGCTGATGAGACCTCGGCCGCTGTCTCGCAAGTCGCCGACGCCGCGGTCAGCACGCCGGCCGCGGCCATCACCTCCTTGGCGAAGGTCTTGGAACCCTCCAGCCGGGCGGCCGCGGCCGAGGGGCCGAAGCAGGCGATCCCCCGCTGCCGGACCAGGTCGGCCGCACCCGCCACCAGCGGAGCCTCCGGTCCGATGATGACCAGGGCGGCCCCGGCCTCCTGCGCACATCCGGCGAGGGCGCGGGGGTCGCTGACGTCCAGCGGTCGGGTCTCGGCCAGCCCGTCGATGCCGGCGTTGCCGGGCGCGCAGACCAGTGCGGTGACGGCCGGGTCGTCAGCCAGTGACCGGCAAAGGGCGTGCTCGCGGGCACCCGAGCCGACGACGAGGACCCGCACGCCGAGGAGGCTACCCGTGCGCCGGGGGTGAGCCGGTGGTCAGCCGGGTAGGAAAGGCCCCATGACTGGGCCCTCCGGCGCCGGCGAGCGCACGGTGGGCCGCCGTTACCGCCTGATCGAACGCGTCGGGCAGGGTGGCATGGGCATCGTGTGGCGTGCGCACGACGACGTGCTCGGGCGCACCGTGGCCGTCAAGGAGGTCGACCTGCCGCAGCTCGGCGACGTCGACCGGGCCGAGCTTCGGGAACGGACGATGCGCGAGGCACGAGCCGCCGCCCGCCTGTCGCATCCCAACGCGGTCACCGTCTACGACGTGATCGAGGAGGACGGCCGGCCCTGGATCATCATGGCGCTGGTGCAGGCGCACAGCCTGGCCGAGGTGCTGCGCGACAGCGGGCCGTTGCCGCCGGCCCGGGTGGCGCAGATCGGGCTGGACGTGCTCAGCGCCCTCGAGGCAGCGCATGCGGCCGGCATCCTGCACCGCGACGTGAAGCCCGGCAATGTGCTGCTCGGCCACGACGGGCGGGTGGTGCTTACCGATTTCGGGATCGCGACGCTGGAGGGCGACTCGTCGCTGACCAGCACCGGCCTGCTGATGGGTGCTCCCGCCTACATCGCGCCCGAGCGGGCCCGTGGGGCCCCGGCCGGCCCCGGGTCGGACCTGTGGTCTCTGGGCGCCACCCTGTACGCCGCACTTGAGGGCCGTCCACCCTTCGACCGGGACACGCCCATGGCCACCCTCACCGCGCTGATCAGCGAGGAGCCTCCGGTGCCGCGGGCGGGCGGTCCGCTGACACCGGTGCTGCTGGCCCTGCTCGAGCCGGATCCGCAGCGGCGGATCGACGCCCCGGCCGCCCGGCGGATGCTCACCGGTGCCCTGACCGGGGCCAACGAGCAGCCCACCCGCACCATGCCGACGCCGACTCCCGAGCCGGCCACCGGGTCCCGTGCGGACGCCGCCTGGACCCAGGTGATCGCCCGGCCGAAACGCCCGGCGCCGGACCGCCCGGTAGCCCGGCCGCCGGTCATCCGACCAGCTGCTCCCGCACCGCCAAGAACGGGCCGCGCGGTTGCGCTCATCACTGTGCTTGCGCTGGCGGTGCTGGCGGCGGCGGTTGCCGGAGTCCTGATTGCGAAGGCCCGTAACAGTCCGGGGGCAAGCGCCACGCCGACGCGCCCGAAGGGGTCGGCCTCGCCCTCGAGCTCCCCCTCAGGCCGGCAGTCGGCTTCACCCTCCCCTTCGCCATCAGCGGCGCCGTCACCCCAGGCGTCAACCCGGCCGAGCGCCAGCCCCAAAGCCTCGCCGACCAATGCCCCCGCCGGCGGCGGCATGCCGGCCGGCTTCGTCCGCTACACCGACCCGACCGGCTTCAGCCTTGCGGTGCCCGCCGGGTGGCGGAAGACCAACGAGCAGAACTCCGGCGACTACGGGCGGGTCGACTTCACCGACCCGGCCAACGGCGGTCGGTTCCTACGCTTCGCCCATACCACCAAACCCAAACCCGACCCGGTCGCCGACTGGAAGCAGCAGGAGAAGGCGGCCCGCAAGAACCTCCCGGGATATCAGCGCATCTCCATCCAGGCGGTGTCCTACCGCGGTTTCCCGACCGCCGACTGGAACTTCACCTTCGGCTCCGGCGGCGCACGCACCGAGGTCCTCGACCGAGGCTTCAAGGCCGACGCCTCTCATGGCTACGCCATCTATCTGTCCGCGCCGGCAGGCCAGTGGTCGGCGAGCCTGCCGTACTTCCGGACGGCCGCGAGCACCTTCCGGGCCGCCTGATCAGACCAGCTCGTGCCGGACCACGTTCTGATCACGACCGGGACCGACGCCGACCACCGACACCCGCGTCCCGGCCATGTCCTCCAGCGCACGTATATATGTCTGCGCGTTCGCCGGCAGGTCCGCAAACTCGCGGCAGGCCGAGATGTCCTCCCACCAGCCGTCGAGGTGCTCATAGATCGGCTTGGCATGGTGGAAGCCGGTCTGGGTCATCGGCATCTCCTCGACCCGCTCGCCGTCCACGTCGTACGCCACGCAGACCGGCACCTTTTCTAGGCCGGACAGCACGTCGAGCTTGGTGAGGAACAGATCGGTCAGCCCGTTGACCCTGGTGGCATAGCGGGCGATCACCGCGTCGAACCAGCCGGTACGCCGGTTGCGGCCGGTGGTCACCCCCACCTCGGCGCCCACCTTGCGCAGGTGCTCGCCGTACTCGTCGAGCAACTCGGTCGGGAACGGTCCTGAGCCGACCCGGGTGGTGTAGGCCTTGAGGATTCCGATCACCCGGGTGATCCGGGTGGGACCGATCCCGCTGCCGACCGCCGCCCCGCCGGCAGTCGGCGACGACGACGTCACGAACGGGTAGGTGCCGTGGTCGACGTCGAGCAGGGTGCCCTGTGACCCCTCGAGCAGGACGAGCTCGTCCCGATCGAGTGCCCGGGCCAGCTCGAGGCGGGTGTCGGAGATGAGCGGGCGGAGCTGTTCGGCGTAGCCGAGGTACTCCTCGTGCACCGAGTCGACGTCGATCGCCTTGCGGTTGTAGACCTTGACCAGGACCTGGTTCTTCTCCTTCAGCACCGCCTCGAGCTTGTCGCGCAGGATGCCCGGATCGAGCAGGTCCTGAACCCGGATGCCGACCCGGGCGACCTTGTCGCCGTACGCGGGGCCGATGCCGCGGCCGGTGGTGCCGATCTGGGCCTTGCCGAGGAAGCGCTCGGTCACCCGGTCCAGCGCCCGGTGGTGCGGCATGATCAGGTGGGCGTCGGCCGACAGCAGCAGCCGCGACGTATCGACTGCGCGGGCATTGAGGCCGGCCATCTCCTCGAGCAGCACCCCGGGATCGACCACCACGCCGTTGCCGATCACCGGCACCACACCCGGGGTGAGGATCCCGGACGGGATGAGGTGCAGGGCGTAGGACTGGCCGTCCGGCGTGACCACGGTATGGCCGGCGTTGTTGCCGCCCTGGTAGCGCACGACGTACTGCACGCGGCCGCCGAGCAGGTCGGTGGCCTTGCCCTTGCCCTCGTCACCCCACTGAGCACCGATGAGCACGACCGCAGGCACGGTGGAAGGCTAGCCGCTGTGGACACGCTGCTGCTCACCTCGGCGCTGGCCGGCTCGGCGGAGCAGGCCGGCGTCGACGCTGCCACAGCTGTGCTGACCGGTGCCGGAGGCGTCGAGGTGGTGACCGCATCGTCGCCGGCGGAGGTCGACGCCGCCCTCGATCGGCAGGCCGGCCGGCGCCTCGTACTGGCCGGCGGCGACCGCGATCTGCACCGGCTGGTGCGTCGGCTGTGGCGTCGTGGGGACCTCGGGATCCCGGTCGGCCTGGTGCCCCTGGGGCCGGACCACGATTTGGCCTCTCGCCTGCGCTTGCCGCTGGATTCGGCCCAGGCGGCAGGTGCCGTGCTGACCGGGCACCCCCGCGCGGTGGACCTCATCCGCAGTGACGGCGGCGGCAATGTGGTCGTCGGCGCGGTGCACATCGGCGAAGGCTGGGACGGCGAGGGATGGACCGGCCGGCTGACCGCGTTTCGCGGCCGGCGCGGAACGCCGCTCCACGTCAACGTCGATGACGCGGTGCTGGCCGACGGCGGCCGGCGACTGCTGGCGGTCGCGATCACCGCGGTCGAGGGCGAGCTGGAGGTGGTCCTGCGGGGACCGCCGGCGCCCGTCGTCGGCACCGGCGGTCAGCCGTTCCGGGTCGTCCGGCGGGCCCGAGGCCGGGCGGTCAGCGTCGCTGCAGCGCCCCGAGTAGAGGTCAGCGTCACCGCCGACGGCGAGCCGGGCACCCTGCGCGGGCGCCGCTCCTGGTGGGTCGAGGTGGGTGCCTGGTCGGTCATCTGCCCCGACTGATCCCCTACCCGGCGAGTGCGTCCGCCGCGACCGGGTCGCTGTCGCGCAGCAGCTGGGCGCAGCGGGCCGCCTCGTCGGACTCACCGATGGTCATCGCGGCTCGGCCCAGGGCGTGCACGCAGCGCAGCCAGCCCTGGTTGGGCTGATGCGACCACGGCACCGGGCCATATCCCTTCCATCCGTTGCGCCGCAGGGCGTCCAGGCCGCGGTGGTAGCCGGTCCGGGCGTAGGCGTAGGACTCCATCGTCGACCCCGCCGCGAACGCCGCGTCCGCGAGCTCGGCCCAGACCAGGCTGACGGTCGGGAACCGCGCGGCCACGTCTGCCGGATCTGTACCGGCTTCGAGTGCCTCGCGGGCCTCCGGCACGTCGGGCAGCAGCGTCTGCGGTGGCTCGCCGAACAGGTTGCCGTGTGAAGTCATGGGCCTATCCTGCCTGCAGGAATCGAGGAGGCGACACGTGGCTGGTCAACAGGGTGCTGGTCAGAAGGTGGATGTCGGTGGCACCCGGCTGTATGTCGAGATGCGCGGGCCGGCGACGGCGCTGCCGCTGATCGTGCTGCACGGCGGTCCGGGGCTCGACCATCACGAGTTCTCCGACTATCTCGACCCGTTGACCGACCGCTACCGCCTGCTGCTGGTCGACCAGCGGGCCCAGGGTTTGTCCGACCGCGACTGCGACCCCTCGACGTGGACCATCGAGACGATGGCCGACGACGTGTCGCGACTCGCCGCGATCCTGGGGCTGACCGAGTACGCGGTCCTCGGCCATTCCTTTGGCGCCTTTGTGGCGTTGCAGCATGCGTGTGACGCTCCTGGTGCCGCGCTCGGCTCGATCGTCAGCTCCGGCGTGCCCTCGATGCGGTTCTTCGCCGACCTCGACGAGCGGCTGGCGGCCTTCGAGCCGGCCGAGCTGCGCGAGCAGGTGACCGCATCCTGGGCGCGGGAGGCCGACGTCACTACCGCGGAGGAATGCGCCGCACTCCTGCACGAGCAGAACCCGTGGCACTTCGGGGACCCTTATGACCCGCGGATCGCCGAGTACGAACGAAAGACCGCCGGCACCGTCTACTCCCCGGAGGTGCTGCGCGCGTTCAGCACCTCCGACGTCGGCATCGAGGTCGAGAACCGCCTCGGTGACGTCACCCAGCCAGTCCTGGCCCTCGGCGGCCGCTCCGACCGTACCTGTCTTCCGGAGGCCAGCGAGGTCATTGCCGCCGGCGTACGAAACGGGCGGTGCGTCATCTTCGAGAACTCCGGTCACATGACCTTCGTCGAGGAGCAGCAGCCCTATCTGGATGCGGTGCGCACCTTCCTCGACAGCCTCAGCTGAAGCGGACTTCGCGCGAGCGGCTTCAGCCCATGCTGGTGCCGGTCGAGCGCAGATCCTCGCACGCCTGCACCACCCTGGCGGCCAGGCCCGTCTCGGCCGCCTTGCCCCACGCCCGGGGGTCGTAGGCCTTTTTCTCGCCGACCTCACCGTCGACCTTGAGCACGCCGCTGTAATTGCTGAACATGTGGCCGGCCACCGGACGGGTGAAGGCGTACTGGGTGTCAGTGTCGACGTTCATCTTCACGACGCCGTAGTCCAGCGTCTCCCGGATCTCCGCCAGGTCCGACCCGGAGCCGCCGTGGAAGACCAGGTCGAACGGCTTGTCCTTGCCGACCTTCGCACCGACCTGTTCCTGGATCTCCTTGAGGATCTCGGGCCGGAGCTTGACGTTGCCCGGCTTGTAGACGCCGTGCACGTTGCCGAAGGTGGCGGCGAGAATGTAGCGACCGTTCTCCCCGGTGCCCAATGCGTCGGCAACCGCAAGAGCGTCATCCGGGTGCGTGTACAGCTTCTCGTTCATATCGCCCACGACGCCGTCCTCCTCGCCGCCGACAACGCCGATCTCCATCTCCATCACGATCTGCGCCGTGGCGCAGGCAGCCAGCAATTCCTTGGCGGTCGCAATGTTTTCGGTCAACTCGACCGCGGAGCCGTCCCACATATGCGACTGGAACAGCGGCGCCCGGCCGGCGTCGACCCGCTGCTGGCTGACCGCGACCAGCGGGCGCAGGTACCCGTCGAGCTTGTTCTTCGGGCAGTGGTCGGTGTGTAGCGCGATGTGCATGTCGTATCTCGCCGCCACGACATGGGCGAATTCAGCCAGCGCCGTGGCGCCGACGACCATGTCCTTCACCGACTGGCCCGAGAGGTACTCGGCTCCCCCGGTGGAGATCTGCACGATGCCGTCGGATCGAGCCTCGGCAAAGCCCTGCAGGGCGGCGTTCAGCGTCTGGCTCGAGGTGACGTTGATCGCCGGGTAGGCATAGCGGCCAGCCTTCGCCCGGTCGAGCATCCGGGCGTACACCTCGGGAGTAGCGATCGGCATGACGGCTCCTCAGCGCGTAGGGCTGCGTGACCGGTGCAGTATTGCGCACCGCACCATCGATCAACCGTACGATCGGGCAGTGGCGGTCCCGGCGCTCGGCGACCTCAGTGCCTTGACCACGGGGGCCGTCTACTTCGTTGTCTTTGGTCTGGTCTTCGCCGAATCGGGCCTGCTGTTGGGTTTCTTCCTCCCCGGTGACACGGTGCTGTTCTCCGCGGGGCTGGTCGCGGCCAGCCCCGGCCGGGGCGTCTCGCTGGGCTGGGTGATCGCCGGCGTCGTCGTCTCGGCCGTGGCCGGCGACGCGATGGGATACGCCTTCGGTGCCCGCGCCGGCCCACCGCTGTTACGCCGGCGTGACGGGCGCGTGCTCAACCAGGCCAACCTGACCCGGGCTCGGCAGTTCTATGGCCGGTACGGCCTGATAGCCGTCGTCGCCGCCCGGTGGGTGCCGTGGGTGCGCACCTTTACCCCGATCCTGGCCGGCGTGGCCGGGATGCCGAACCCGCGCTTCCTGGCCGCCAACGTCGCCGGCGCGCTCCTCTGGGGCACCAGCTTGCCGACGCTGGGCTACTTTGCCGCCGGGTTGCCGGTCCTGCGCCATGTCACGTATGTGGTGGCGGCATGCTGTGTCGTGCTCTCGGCCGTGCCGGGAGCGATCCGGTGGCGACAGGCCCGGCGCGGGTAGCGTTCCCCCCGTGACGACCCTCGCCGCTGCCGGCAGCCTCCTCAACACCACGCACCTGATCGAGACCTTTGGGCTGATCGGTGTTCTGCTGATCATCTTCGCCGAGTGCGGCCTCCTGGTCGGCTTCTTCCTTCCCGGCGACTCGCTGCTGTTCACCGCCGGCCTCCTCGTCAGCAGGGGCACCTTTCACATCGCACTGTGGCTGCTGATCCTGCTTCTGGTGATCGCGGCGGTGGCCGGCAACGAATGCGGCTACGCGATCGGTTTCCGGACCGGCCCGGCCGTCTTCCGCCGCCGGGAGGGACGATTCTTCCGCCAGGAGTACGTCACCCGGGCCCGATCCTTCTTCGACCGTTACGGCGCCCGGGCCCTGGTGCTCGGGCGGTTCGTCCCGGTGGTCCGCACCTTCATCACCGTGATGGCCGGGGTAGCCCGGATGCCTCATCGCAGCTACCTCACGTACAACGTAGTCGGCGCGGTCGCGTGGACGGCCATCGTGACCCTGCTCGGCTACTTCCTCGGCAAGGTCACCTTTGTCCGCAATCACGTGGAGCTGATACTGATCGCGGTCGTGGCGGTCTCGTTCGTTCCGATCGCCGTTGAACTGCTGCGCTCGCGCGGCCGGGCCCGCGCCGGCGAGTGAACCTTTACTCGCAGCGCAAACTACACCCGGCTCGAGCACGTAATGAGCGCTTGGTGACGCGTGCCGGAGGGCACTATGGCCTACGGCGAGAGCAGCGGTGAGCACGTACCGTTGTTGTGCAAGTGTCCTGTCGTAGAAGCCGAGGAATGAGCCAGTTGTGAGACGCCTGTTGACCGCCCTCGCCGCACTGACCGTACTGGCGTGGGTGCCCACCACTGCGGCGAGCGCGGCCGACCCGGTCAGCTCAGCCGCCGCCGCCTTCCGTGGCGGCGACCACGTCTACGTCGATTCGGCAGCCGAGCAGGCCGGCAAGGTGGACGCCGGCAAGGTGCGCGACAAGATCCGCGCCGACAACGCGTCGGTCTACGTCGCCGTGCTGCCCGACAGTGCGGGCACCCCGGAGGCGGTCCTCACCCAGCTCGCCGGCAACCGCAGGAACACGACCATCGCCGTGATCGTCGGCACGCACTTCCGGGCGGTTTCCTCGGCCCTTAGCCGCGGGGAGGCCGCTGCACTGGCCACCCAGTCGTTCGATGGCAGCAGCGCCACCAACACGCTGACGAACTTCGTCGACAAGGTCGCCCAGGCCAGCGGGCCGCGCCGGCCGTCCGGCGTGGATCCGGTGCGCACGGGGTCACCCAGCGGCGGTGGTGGGGTGCTTATCCTTTTCGTTCTCCTGATCGGGGTGATGGTGGCCGTGTTCGGATTCGGGTTCCTGCGTCGGCGCGGTCGGCGCGCCCAGACCGATGCGTTGCGGGCGGACGCGCAGCGCTGGTACGAGCGGCTCGGCGGCGAGGTGCTCAACCTTTCCGCCGGCGACAACGTCAGCGCCCGGCAGGCACTTGCCGACGCCAGCGAGCGCTACAACGCGGCCGGCAGCGCGCTATCCGGAGCACGCGGCGACGCCGACTACCACTCCGCCCGCGACACGGCGCTGGAAGGGCTGCACTTCGCCCGCGCAGCGCGGACCTCTCTCGGCATCGACCCCGGGCCGGAGCTACCGCCGACCAGCGTTCAGCAAGCCGCCGGCCAGGTGAACCGTGAGCAGCAGATAGAGCTGAACGGACAGCAGATCGGGATGCGGCCCGACTACGCCGCCGACGCGCCCTACTACTACCCCGGCGGAATCGTCGGCGGTGGCCGCGTCCCCGGTGGCTATTACAGCCAGCCGTTCTGGAAGACGGCCCTGGTCGGCGGCGCTGCGGGCATCGGTGGGTTCCTGGTGGCCGATGCGTTGTTCGACGCGGTACGCGGGCCGTTCGGCGGCGGCATGTTCGGTGGTGGCTACGGCGGCGGCATGTTCGGTGGTGGCTACGGCGGCTTCGGTGGCGGGTACGGAGGTGGTGGCTACGATCAGGGCTACGATCAGGGCTACGACCAGGGTTACGACGCCGGTCAAGACGGCGGTGGCGACTTCGGCGGGGGTGGCGACTTCGGCGGGGGTGGCGACTTCGGCGGGGGTGGCGACTTCGGCGGGGGTGGCGACTTCGGCGGGGGTGGCGACTTCGGCGGGGGCGGCGACTTCTGACGCTGTCGTACGCCTGCGCCACACTGCCCGACATGACCGAACGCATCCCGACCGCCTGGGCTGAGATCCGCCTCAAGCTCGAGCAGGCCCGTAATTACTGAATCGTGACCCATCGTCCGGACGGCCGTCCGCATGCGGCACCGGCGTGGGGAGTCTGGTTGGCCGGCCGCGTCTGCTTCAGCACCTCACCCGGTTCGGTCAAAGCGCGCAATCTCGCCGCACATCCGCGGGTCGTGGTGCACCTGGAGAGCGCGGACAACGTCGTCATCATCGAGGGCACCGCGGCCCTGATCGAGGGTGACGACCTGCGCCGGGCCGACGCCGCCTACCGAGCAGCCGGATTCACAGTCCCCGAGTCAGCGGCGATGGGCCGTCATCCCCGGCGGAAGCAGACATCGCTTACCTCCATCGCGTCGCTCGCTTAGGATGCTTGCCCGTCGTCGCTGGCGAGTCCGCGTTGGGCAGCGGCTGCCTGCAGTCGCTTGTCGCGCGTCCACAGGCGGGCACCGGTCGTCAGCATTGTCGCGGCCAGCAGGTGCGCGTCGACGTACCCAATGGCGAGGCCGAACAGCTGATGGTTGTCGATCAGGGTGAGCACCTCGACGTCTGTCGCGGCCATCGCCTGCGGGAGATTGTGGAGCAGTCCGAGGATCTCGCTGCGACGCGAAAGGTGGCCGAGTGCGAGTTCACCGGTCACCCAGGGGTGGGCGAGCACGTGGCCGTCCTGGAGTAGCGCGGCGAGTTCCGGGTCACCGCTGTGGAGATGGTCGATCCAAACCGACGTGTCGACGAGGATCACGCAGGCGTCGTCTGCCGTCGTGGGATCGTCTTCGCGCCCGGCTCACTTCCTGCGAGCTGAGCCAGGCGCCGGGCGCTCTCGCGCTCGATCAATGCACGCAGGGCCTGGCGAACCAGCGCGCTCTTCTCGTGGGTCCCTGTCAGGCGCTGAGCTTCCAAGACAAGATCGTCATCTAGCGCGAGCGTCGTTCTCACGTCGGCCTCCATGCACGTTTACGGGCATCGAATGATGACGATACACGTGCACTGGTGTCCCGGTCACGGATCGGCGAACGAGCCGCATCAGCGCTGTTGGAAGCTCAGCAAGCTTTCCAGCGTGGCGAGCTCGCGGGTGGCCCAGGCGGTGTCGACGTCGCTCCCGGATCGCGAAGGTGCAGCACGGCCGCGGCCGGGCCAGGTCGGCGCGCTCGTTTCAGCCGCGGTCGCTCGCCGCCCACAGGTGCACCTCGGCCTCGTCACGGGCGAGCTTGGCGAATCCGCCGTCCTGGTACTGGACGGTGAAGCCAAGCCGCTGCCGCTAAAACACGGCGGCTTTCCCCAGGTTCTGCACGGGCAGGGCCAGGACTGTCCTCAAGAGCCTCACAACAGAGTGTGCTTCAGCGGCCGCCCGCTCACGGATCGGGTTACGGTGCAATCGTGCGGATCGAGCCCGTCATCGACGCAGCTGCAGGTCGAGGCCGGCGCGGAGCTCTTCGACGAGCCGCCCAAGGCCGCAGCGACGGAGCAATTTCTTAGTACGGCCGGTCATCATCACCTGCTGTTCGCGTACGACGATGATGCCGCCGGCGGCGCTGCGGCTGTGGTCGGAATGATCTCTGGTGTGGAGACCACACACCCGGACAAGGGCACCGAGTTGTTGTTGTACGAGCTGGGCGTTGCGCCCTTCGCCCGCAAGCGAGGAGTCGCTACCGGGCTGGTCCGAGCCTTGCCGCGTTGGCCAAGGCCCGTGGGTGCTACGGCATGTGGGTCGCCGTCGACGTGGACAACGCGGCCGCACTCGCTACCTACCGCCGCGCGGGCGCGCAGGACGCGACAGCTTGCGTGGTGCAGTCCTGGGACTTCGTCAGGTCATGACGGACGGCCGTTGGGCAGAGCAACGTCCGTGACCGCAGGCCCGTCGTCCTATGAGACGGGTTGATCATGCAGCTCACCGATTGCGCGGTCATCGTGGGACGCGGTCATGCGGCTTTGTCGGCCTTCGGTCAAGCTGTGTGGCGTGCGGGGGCGAAGGCTGACGTGCCCCAGACCAGGTGCAGGCTGATGAGGCGGCGAGGCTGTTCGTCCCGACCGCTTCCGATAGCGGGCTGGCAGGGAGACGAGGGTGACACCGAGACACAGGCCGGTCCAGGGCAGCAGTTGACCCTTTCGTCGGCCTGCCTGCACCAGCCTCAGGCCGGCGCAGGCGCCGAGGCCGCTGAGCACGGCGACCACGGCGACGCTTAGCCAGCCGACGGCATGTCTCCCACCGTTGGGTGTGGCGACGATCAGATCGACACCGAGTAGCCGGACCCAGCAGACCCAGGTGAGGGTGGTGCGGAGCCAGACTCCGGCCACCGTTGCGGTGACGCGACGCAGCGGCCTGCGAGGGTGCCGGGCAGCGCGGGCCCAGCGGCGCAGGAGAACCAGCAGCGCGACGCCGACGCCGATAAGGATCCCGAGGCCGTGCCCGTCCTGGTCGGCGGTCATGAGGACACCTGCCGCGCCGTCGAGCAGCAGGCACGCTCGAGTGAACTGCGTGGGGCTCAGCACACGCCGGACGGTGACAAAGGCGACGATCGTCGCGTTTCCGGCGCGCGCTGCACAGCCGTGGCCGCGAGTCTTGCCGTTGACCAGCGTCGAACGACGCGGCTGGATGCACCGAGTCCATGTCGCCTCTGGTGGGGGCTGGGTCATCACCGAGCAAATCCATACCGTCTCCGCTGACCGGTTCCGCAGGTACGCGCCGGAGATCCGCTGTCCGCGGGCGAGCTGGACGAGGTACGACACATGCTGGCCCAGATGCTGATCGTTTCGACCAGAAGTTCCGAGAGGCCAGCGTCCCAGTAACGATCGAGTTGTGGGAGTGCACGATGGTCATAGGGAACCGGGCGGTTCCTCGGCGGGAGGGGCCGGGTGTCGGTCGCGGAGGTGTTGCGGGAGTAGGCCGGGCACGACGCCGAGCGAACGTCACCGTTGACTGTGGCGCTGTTGGCCGGTGCGGCTGCCGACTGGGACGCCGGTGGGATTACCCGCGAGGTGCTGGCTCCCTACGAGGAGGACCGGCCGGGCTCGGCGTTGCCATTGCGGTTCACCGCGGCATTGCACCGGCTGGTTCTCACTCGGCAGGCTCCCTCGCTGGCGCTGTACTACCCGACCGTCGGTGGCACCGCCCCGCCGGAGCAGGCGTGGCCGGCGGCGCGCCAGGCATTGGCCAGGCACCTGCCGCTGGTCCGCGCGCTGGTCGGGCTGCCCTGCCAAACCAATGAGGTCGGCCGGGCCGTCCCGCTGCTCGTCGGGCTGCTCCACATTGCCCGTCGCACTGGAGCGCCGCTGCGGCTGCTGGAGATCGGTGCCTCCGCCGGGCTGAACCTGCTCGTCGACTGTTACCGGTACGGCGAGGCGTACGGGCCACCGGACTCACCATGTCGGCTGCCCGATCCCGGGCTCGACGTCGACGTTGTGGCACAGCGTCGTACGCACCTACGTCGACCCATCCGAGTGGGACAGGTCAAGCAACTCACCGCGCGCCCGGGAGTGTGGCGCTTGTCCTATGAACCGGACACCAGCGGATCGGCCCAAGGAGTTGCGCTTCGCGTTTACGGGCCCGGCATTCACCCCGACGGCGACGTTCTCGCCCGCGGCAGCGGCCACGGCCTGGTACGCACCGACCAGTGCCCGACCGTCCGTGCCGTCCGTGCCGTCCGGGCCTGACGTCGGTGGGGGCTCACCACGCAGGATGCTCGCTAATAGGTAATTGCCGGGCTCGCGGTCAAACGAGTTCGATTGTGCAGGACAAGTCGGGTGCGCGGCTCAGGCGGATGTCTCCCGTGATCAGCGGGAGGTCCAACAGGACCGCAAGGGCGACGTAGAGCGCGTCGTAGAAGCTCAGGTTGTGCCGCCACGTCCACGCCAGCTCCGCCAGCGGCCCGGCATGGGGATAGCGGTGGTCGACGAGCGCGCGTACGGCGTGCAAGGCGAGCAGAGCCTCCTCGGGGCTCAGACGGGCCTCTCGTTCATGACGGCGCAGCACGTTGCCGACCTCGGCG